>OIYU01000766.1_pt1 | contig 23022 bp, 19 predicted proteins | sample 1588321 | NCBI WGS metagenome assembly OIYU01 (sample SAMN03283258) | human gut metagenome | biome: human-associated habitat; material: feces | host: Homo sapiens | place: USA | collected 2013 | reverse complement strand
ACCCTCCGCATGGAGGGTGACCTGGGGGGCCGGTCTGATGATTCCACCAGGCATTATTTCAATCCACACCCTCCGCATGGAGGGTGACAGCTGTGGGAGGTCTCCGTTGTTACCTGGGCCATATTTCAATCCACACCCTCCGCATGGAGGGTGACAGCAAATTCGCATAATAAATCATATAGTCTCAATTCAATTTTTATTAAATTGCAACTTATATGAAATTTTTAAATTTAACTACTCATTTAAAATCTATCCTGCCTTAAATCGCAATATTCCAATATATGGTGCGAACCTCTCTAGTCTTTTTTGTTCCCTTTTCGTTCGCACTCAATTATATCATAAGAACTCCCTCCGCTTCATAGGTTGGTTTCGCACCTACATGTTCTACTTTTGTTTGATAATGATTTCCTAAATAGTAAAAACGTAGGCTATCCTTTTGGGGATCAATTATTTGTTCAAGTAAATACTTTACTTTGCGGCATTGCGCTGCATCTAAGATACATTCAAACACAGAATTCTGTACGCGCTGTCCATAATTGATACATTGCTTTGCAACTTTTCGCAGTCGCTTCTTTCCCGCTTCTGTCTCTGTGTTGACATCATAAGTGATCAAGACCAACATACCCATTTCCTCATTTCCATAAAAATGGTGGATATTCCTCCAGGTCTCCCCGCAGGCAACGCCCCAACAACATTGCCTGTACATAAGGAACCAAGCCCCATGGAACTTTTTCTTGTAAAAAGGGATGTCGAATGAATTCCTGCTTTCTGGCTTGCCACCCGGCCAAAATCGCTTTTCGTGTTTCGTCGTTCATCCGAACAGCTCCCGTTTCCTGTTGGTAAAAGCCTTTCTCGGTAACAATCCGATTGTTAATTAGAGACAATACAAAACGGTCTGCAAAGACGCTACGCAATTCTTCCATCAGGTCTAATGCCAAGGAGGTTCTGCCAGGGCGTTCCCGGTGTAAAAAACCTATATAAGGATCTAAACCAACGGCTTCTAATGCAGAACAGCAATCGTTACATAGCAAGGTATATACAAAGGACAGTAATGCATTGACATTATCCATAGGCGGACGGCGATTTCTCCCATGAAAATAAAAGGCTTTTTTGTTTTGTAAGATTAGCTGGTCAAATACACGGAAGTACTGTTCCGCCGACACTCCTTCCAATCCACGTAATTGTTCATCACTGATGCATTCACGAATTGTAGGCAACTGACCTCCCAGCTGTCTGGACACATTTTTCAATGCAGCAACGTCTACTTGCATGGCATGATCCCTTGTGGCACGTTCCAAGACCCATCGGCTATTAAACACCTTACCAAAGATAAAGTTTCGTGCAAAACGAGTTCTGACCATCGGATCATCGGATGCCCGCACTTGTTGCAAACGCAAAAGAACATTCCCTTGTGATCTTCCACAGGCAGCCGCTAAAAAGCGTCCGTGAGGTGTCAAAAAAGCTAGACGGATACCATGTTCTGCACACGCCCCCATCAGTGCAGGACTCGCCCCTTTATAACCAAAATATAATATTTGCTCCAATGTATGTAATGGTATCCTTAGCAGAAGTTCCTCTTCCCGATAAACCATCACATTTTGCCCTTCAAGTGCCAAATAGGTATCTGGCGACGTTACATACAGGGTATTTAGTAGTTTTCTCACGATTCTTCCCCCAATAGATTGGATTCTATATAGCTCTTAACAGAGAGCCTTCCACATAGTTTGGGGAGACAGAGTTCTTTCAGAGAGCAGGCATTGCAGCTTTTGGACGGTCTCACTTTTGGTGTATAACGACGCTCTAAATAGCTATGCATTTCTTTTAGCATGATTTTCACCTGGTTTCGAAGTTCTTCTGTGAACACGACCTCTTCCCTGTGGCGACTTTCTCCATAAAATAAGAATCCTTTGGGAATGTCACAGGATAGCATTTCCTCCAAGCACATCCCTTGGCAACAAAGTTGCAAACGATCCGCATCAGATTTCTTAGGGCTTCCTCTCTTATATTCCACCGGAACAGGGAGCCACGTACCTTTATGATGGAACAAAAGGACTCCCTCCGGCGCTTGATGGAACTCCACTACATCACAAGTCCCGCTGACCCCCAAAGAAGATGAGTGAACTGCTAATCCACGAACCAGCAATTGTCCTCCCCGTTTCTCCGTGATTCGCTCGTCATGAGCGCGCTCGTGTAAAATCTCTCCTTCGACGGTCCGAAGATTCTCTGCCCACTGTTGTTCTATGTGGATCAATGCCCATTGCCGGCGGCAAAAACAAAAATGTTGGATGCCGGACAACTGTAAATAATCATCTTCTTCGTAAGTGCTCATATCATCCTCTGACAGCTGACATGCTCAGGAATTGCAGCTTCATCTATACATACTTCATAGTCCGCATAGCTGCGCGCCGGAACATGTTCATCCCCCTCTCCCGTTTTCCTACGTTTTACAGTCACAGCATCAAACAATTTATAGGAAGGTGCATTTCCCAGTTCTGAGTCGTGTTTGAATACAATCAATTCTCGGACCGCCATTTTCCCACGTGCGGCAGAATGATCGTGCTCAAACATATTGATTATTGCTTCCCAAAGTAAATTGAGGTCCGCCTCGGTAAAGCCAGTGACCTTGCGAGCAAGATTGGCAGAGACGTAACCTTCCGCCCGATAAAGACCATATGGAATGATGTGTTTACGCCCCATTTCGGTTCCTTTTTTCTCTGCATCCGCCTCTGTAGTAATTGCTACGCGGGTAATCGTGACCTCCTGAGGGACAACCTGCTCAATACTTCGTGCAAAACCAATCTGTACGGGACCACGAATTTGCCCACAGTTTAAAGCCGCTTTCATAAAAGTTGTCATTACTGCGCCAAAGGTTCGAATGTCATAAAAATTTTCGCACATAAAATCACGGACACGTTCATCCAAGCGATTGTCTTTTTTCTTTGCTTCTTTGACCGTTTTTTCGTCTACGCCTAAATTGGCATATGCCTCTAAATCGCTTCGATTGAGCGGGATTCCCTCCTTAATATAGATGCGATACCCTTTTTCATTTTCCCGCACTGTCTCTACATAATTCCGAATCTTCCTCTTTAAACATACATCCGTCACCAAACCATATCCCGTTTCGGGATCAATGCGAGGCATATTTCCTGCATCTGGGTCCCCATTGGGATTCCCGTTCTCTACATCAAACAAGATAACAAACTCATAGCGATTTTTAATGATATCCGACATGCTTCATTCCTCCTCATTTATACGATCTTTTTTCTCATATCTCTTCTGTGTCTGATGGTAATATCCCAGCATAAACGCACTTTGTTCATTCAGGTTAAAATGTGTGGGCAATGTCTCTTGAATTTTATCGATCAATTCAATCAACTGCTTTTCCAAAGTAACTCCCAATCCACGCTTGTCGCGCAAAAGCACTTTCATATGACTTTGTTCCAAACGAAACAATGTCGGAAATACGGAAGCAGGCGTTGCACATGCAGATGTTAAATACCGATCCTTAATCGTTGTGTTCAAATTCGGATTGGCAGCTTGTTGGATTCCCTCCAAAACAGAAAATAACCGTCCAAGTACATAGGGAAGGTAGTCCGACTGTTCATTTAGTCTCACCCAAGATTCCTCCTTATTCATTTGTTGATCTGGTTTGATGCGAAAATCTTTATACCCACTTTTGATTAGTGTTGCTTTGAGGATGGCAGCCTGTCCCCGTGTGATTCCACATTCTGCACGAATTCGCAAAAGCACATTTTGTAGCAATGCATTTGGATAGGATGTATCGTTTAAAATTGCTTGCATCAGAGCCCCCGCCAACAATGGAGAGGCCGCTTTATCCTTTGCGTTTTTATTGACCGTTTCATACAGCAGGCTATAAGGGGAAAGACGTTCCCTTTCATCGTGGGAGGGCTTTACAATCTCCAATCTCCGGTAATGATTTTCAATATGCTGTAAAAAATCGCCAAAACAATTGCGATAGAAAAAACGGACGGATAATCGCGCTGCATTGGGAGATAACCCCAAAATATAAAAAGGCATTTTGGGATCAAGCTCCACATCATTAAGAGAATAAACTTGTCCTTTAGAAAGCAAATGCATCGCGCGTTTTAAATCATTTTCCGTAAATGTACGTTTTTGTCCATCCGCAATATCCTGAAATGCGAAGTTCTGAAAAAAGTCCTGATAGACTGGCTCCGCACACTGTGCCCAATAAACAACGGTTGTATCACCAATTTGTCGAACATGTTCGCGATCTGAAAGCAAAGCATTTAACGCCGTCGTATAGGCAAAAGCCGCCTGTTCTCCCACTGGCGCATTATAGCTTTGTGTCTTTCCATAAGACTCAAAAGCGGTGGCATTAAAAGAAACAAGTGATGCACCACTGGACTGTGCATTCTTCACGCCTTTGATAGACGGATGCAGGCGTGCAATAGGGACATATTTTCCGGTCACTAGGCAACGCCCTCTTGTTTCCGTCGCTTCTTCTCTCTGGTATTGATCCCAAGAGCGAGCGATTTCAGGTTCTTCGTGCACATACCGGCCTTGAAATCGGAATACAAGGTTTCCTCCCGAAAGAATCTCGTCCAAATCCCCTTGCAAAGCCGGATGATTTTTGGCCTCCTCTGGGTTCCAATTTGCAAAATAGGCGCAAATTGCACGGGCAGCCGGATGATCGACCGATTGCAACAGCGTTTGATGCAGCTGTGCACTCGCTCGAAAACAGTTTTGGGCCCGTTTGTCATTTCCTTTGTTGTCTACTCCCAAAAAGTAACTGGATGTATCATACAAAAAATTTGCTTTAATCCCCATCGTCCGTGTAACGGGCTTAGGCAATAGCATAATCTGCGGAACATCCACTTCTTTTTTACCACGGTAACCTTTTTCCTTTAAGCGCAGGATATCTAAAAGCGTCCCTTTCTCATCGATCAACAATGCAAACTGCACTTTTGCCGGATTCCAGCCTGCTTTAGCCATCTTTCCTTTTGCCGCCATCGCGGTATAGTAATCGTATAGCGCCTGTAAAATCATCGCACTACCTCACAGTTCGTCAGATCAAGAACGCCATAGCGCAATTCTGCGCGAAAGAACATGGGTTGGATGTTTTGTAAATCGCTATAATCTATGTCGTACAGCATATACCCCAGATCCCTTCTTTCTTCATTTTGATACCAACTTATACAGCTCCCTTCTTCATATGGACGAAAGGATACTGGAAACTCCCTACAGCCAAAATAAGGCTGATGATAGCACTGTCCACTGTTCAAGCGCCTTTTGATGATGTCTTGAAATTTTCCAGGATTGTCCCCATCACGGGCACGCTCGGTCATTGTGAAATGGGCCTCAATGACATAGTGTACATTTTTTAAAACCATTGCAGCCCGCTGCTGAATATCTTCTGCCGTATGAATATATAGTGGTTTTGAACCTCCCATCATCACCGTTCGGACATTTTGAGCGGAGATTTTCGATTTTACTTCATTGCGGCGAATATTGGCAAACCGGATTGGATTCATAACATGGATTCGATCGATATGCCATCGCAGGCCCGGATGCCAATAAATCGCCTCCAAAATGCCACGTGCAGCCGACGGAGTCATGACATCGTAAGAAACTCGTTCTACTTTCATCTCCGGTCTGGAAAAACAAGCATAATCTCCCCAGACCTCCATTTTGATTGCCATCATTTCTCTCCTTTCCTATGAATCACTGATTTTCTTTTCGAATGGTCACATCCCCTCTCATTCGGTCGTTTTTTGTCGATTAAACAAAAAATGCTTTCCCTGAATCTGCTTCTAAGGATAGTCCTGTTCCAAGATCGTATAGACGAAGGTTTGTCAAAATCGCCAGCCCGTCTGTAATCATTTCAATATCATGTGCCCAATAAAGCTCCTGGAAATGCTGTTCATAAACATGTACCATATAACGACCAGCCTTTCGCATCCATCCACGGGAACATAAACCAGACCGCAGCTGTTTTGCCAAGCGCTCCGCTCTTTGCCCTAGCGGAATAAAAATCGCTTTGGTATCCTCGTCAATCAGATGAAACTCTTCCGATACCTTAGCAAAGGGAAGCATACCGCCATCCCTTCCCTTTTCAAAAGCCTCTACAACCTTCTTTTTGTCCAGCCTGTCCCCTTTTAACATATGCAGGGCATCAAAATATGCTTGTATGGCCTCTGGAGATGCGGAATCTACAAAGTTTGGCTGGATCTCATTTTTATATATACTGACATTCGGCTGAATACGCGGCGGAACCCGCCCCTCCGGCTGATAAATATAAACGATGCTTTCTTCTAGAGGACGCTTCCCCTCCCGATTACAACGTCCAGCAGCTTGAATAATGGAATCCAAACCGGCCTCGGCACGGTAAACAGTGGGAAAGTCCACATCAACGCCTGCCTCAATCAAAGAGGTTGCCGCCACCCGGCAAGGAAGTCCTTGTTTTAGTCTTCTGCAAATCGCTCGAAGGGTCCATCGCCGCATCATAGGGGGCATCAGTGTAGAAAGATGAAATCGTCCCTCTTCTGGAAGGGACTGATAGAGTTCTGTTGCCTGTTTACGCGTATCCACAATCGCCAACACCTGTTTCTGTCTAGCCATGCGGTCCGCCAATTCAATTACAGATAATCTTCCAATATTCACAAACTCTGTTCGCCGAAAGAATGGATAGAGCTCTCGAAAATGCGGATAGATCTCCTGTATGGAGATGCCCTTAGGGAAAAGTTTTTCTAAGGAAGGCTGAGTTGCCGTACAAAGAACAGCTGTTACCCCATATTCTTGTACCAATTCCCCAATCGCCCGTACACAGGGCATCAAATAGTCCAGTGGAATCATCTGTGCTTCATCAAAAACAACCACGCTGTTTGCCAAATTATGAAGCTTACGGCATTGCGAAGATTTATTGGAGAACAACGATTCAAAAAATTGCACGTTTGTGGTCACAATGATCGGCGCGTCCCAGTTTTCGGTGGAAAGGCGAAACCGTTCGGCCGCGGGATCGATGTCTCCCCGTGGATCAAAATTGACATTTGCATGATGTTCCAGCACATTTTCGGTTCCAACAATTTTTCGAAAGACTCTTGCCGTCTGTTCAATAATACTCGTATATGGAATCACATAGATAATACGGTTTAACCCGTATTGTACGGCATGCTGAAGTGCAAAGGCCAGAGAGGAAACTGTCTTTCCGCCCCCTGTTGGAACAGTCAGACTTTTTAAACCGCGTTCCCTCTTTCCCGCCTCCAAACAGCAACGCAATATCTCCGTGCGTTTTTGATTGATGGGGTTCCCTGTTTCCTGATGGCGTAACCATGGATCTATGTAGTGTTTTAACCGTTCAAAAAGAACGGGGATTCCATCATACCCTCCGCGCTGGACTGGATTCATAAATGCCTCTGTATCCAAAAAGTCAGCATCTACCAAAGCAGAAAATAGCATACGAGTAAAAAAAGCAATTCGAAACCCATTGGGTTCTTGCGGGTGGGATACGGCATGTAATGTAATCTCCCTTTGATACTCTTGATAGGGAGCTACCTGTTTTTTCAGACGGCCTTGCCAAGTTGGCATTCCCGATGGATCACCCGGTCCTCCTCCGTCGGGGAGGCCCGTATGGTGTCCTGCCGCACACAGAGACGCTGGAAACATTTGTAAACGGTAAAGTTCTTTCGCTCCCGCTGTCGAATGGTCTCCCCCCATTCCATCCTTTAAAAGATATTCCTGAAATGCAGCAGAATATTTTCCAATGTCATGCGCTAGGCCGAGAACATATGCATAGTCCCCTGCGCCAAATCCCTCTGCAAACGATTTCGCAAGAATAGCAACCTGTTTGAGATGCTCTTCCAAAAGTTGCCACTGTCCATCTTCTCTTATATGCGCAATATACACACTTTCTCTCCTTTACTGTATGTTTAGAATTCTGATACAACAATAATATGTGTTTAGTTTACTACAGCAACATTCATTTAGATGTATTTTACAGAATATTTTCTTGTAATTTTTATTTTATATATCTTTTCTACAACCATATTAAAAACATACATCTACCCACCAAAAAACGCCTACAGATCGATTCTCTCAATCTGTAGGCATCTGTGGAACACTATAAACATACTTCAAACCATTCCAAAATTCTCTATATAACGGAACTGTAACGGAACAATTTTTTATCATACTCTAATGGAAAACAAGTACAAAAACAAAACTTCTCGCCGCTGCTTTGTCAGACTGGAAAATACTTTTGTTAACGTTCATTTTCAATCTCGATTACTTTGCCATATGCAACAAATTCCGTGGGTTGCTCTTGTATTTGAAAGTAACAATCTGTTGTTGACGGCTTACAATCCTTTTCTTCCATAAGATATCCAAGTAATATTTCCTGTTTCTGTTTTCTGCCTATATCCCGACATGCTGATATAGCAGCATTACAGAGAACCACTTTACAAAAAGCAGCAAAAGTGTATTCGATATGCTCCTCGCATTCTTCGGTATAAATAATCGAACTTCCTCTCTTCCCAGTAGGGGGCGGTTACAGCAAACGCCCATGTGGTCACAAAACCACATAGGCGTTTGGTACTATGATTTAATTCAATATATAAAATGATACATGTATTTATATTCATGCGCGGAATATCCCGCTTTGGGAGACCGATTTATTTGAGCGCAAGGCATTCGGTGAGTTGGAGCAAATGAAAACGGGCATGATGATACCTCCACGATTCCATTATGTGTTTAAAAAGGGCAAATTGAATCTCCTCCGCCAACCCAATTTTTGAAAAAAAGAGGACGGCTGCTTTTATGGATTATTTGAAATTGATAAACTTATAACCGTATTTAATCTGCGTGTTATCGGCTCTACGTCTGGTTCTCTGATAACTGACACTTGTAATTTCTAACCTGGAGCAAAGTTTCCTGCTTGCATTTGGGGCAGAATAGCGGACAGTTTTTAAGTTCCGTATCCTCTCGGATTTTCAGCCTCGTTTGATTTCTATACACAGGGGTATAACAACTTCTATTTTTATCATCTCAACCCTCTCGCACATTGTTTGCTGTCCATTATCCTTGCTTACTATTCGTCTGTTTTTTGTTGTATAGCATAACTGTTGCAATAGAAACGAGTATCATCACCGTTTTTGCAACAATAGTTCCTGCCCAAGTAGTTGTCATGGAAACAAAAATAGATGAAGCTGCATTGAACAGAGTATGAAATAGTACACACATAAACACATAGCTTTTTTGTGATATTCTGCAGATTGCCCCAAAGAAAAATCTTAAAGCCATACATTGAATGGAAAACATCCAAAAATTAATAAATCCTTCTCCGTGATTTGTCCCCGGTATGAAAAAAAGTGGAATATGCCATACAATCCAAATCATTCCGCAAAATACACAAGATAAAACGTAGCCAAATTTCCTATTAAGCCCTGGCTGTAAAATATACGCCCAACCGGCCTCCTCCAATCCTCCGATAAAAAGATTCCCCGGTAAGGAAAGAAAAAACGCGTAAAATGGAGTTAACATTTCTTTATGTCCCCCAATTACTGCGTGTATTGAATAATACAATACAATCCCTGCAATAACAAACAAATAAGGATATATATTGTTTTTAGCATAGAAAACGGTTTTTAACCATTCCTGGAAATTGACTATTTTATTGTTTTTCTTGAGCACTATATAAGAAGCAATGGCTGGCGATAAAATATAGATCGCAAACGGAATATTCATACAAAATTGCGGTAGCGACTCAACCCAACTATAAACTCTATATCCAAATTGCCCAAGAACAATTAAAACACCTGACACTAAATAGGCAAAACAAAACGTTATAACCGTAAAATGTACTATAATTTTTTTATCAATCACGGTTTCCTCCCCTTACATCATTTATATAGATTCTACACTGTATATATACTATACCAAAAGATAAAAAAACAGTATTATGGATTCCAGTATAATCGTCTATCATTTATTTTCAGCAATTTGTTTATCAAGAAACCGTTCAAATTTTTTTAACACCACAAATAAATCATTATAAGTACTGTCCGGCATCTCTCGTAATGCTACAAAAATTTCATCATTTAGTTGCTGATGCAATTTTCGGTGACCCTCATAGGCTTGTTCACCCAATGGAGTTAAATATAAGGATACTTGGGCGTCAGAAATTTTGGAAACTGTTTTTTTTCACTAACCCTTTTTTTACCAAACGATAAATCAATTGCGATACGGCACCTTTTGTTTTGTGTCTATTTTCTGCAAGTTCAGTAATACTAATGCCATTACAATTACCAATTGCTTCAATTGTATGAATTTCTACTTGTGTAATCATTATATTAGTTCCATAATTTCTTTGTATTGTTTCTGTTTGCATATATTTGTATATGATTTGCTCCATTAAGCGCGATATTATTGTACAATCTCTCATTGATTATCTCCTTTTGTTTAGTATATTTATATACTAAACAGTATAGTTCCTATACATATATTTGTCAATTATTCAAAGGTTCTAAGTTAAATGGCTCAATCGAGATACTTGCAAGCACCCTATTTTTCTTAAAGTCTATAAAATTAAAATGGGCACTCACAGTAGTATGAACTATTTAGAATAAGAATTTCACAATTTTGAATGCTAATTAAGATAGATGGATTATATCTACCATTTTCTAAAGAGCCAATGGTTTAGCGAGAAACTTCAAGTATGTCTACTGAATCTTCCTGTATAATGTCATGTTCTTTTCACAACTCTTCCAATTGGTTTTTCATAGCTGACCTCCTCTCTTTAGAAAAGCTTACTTTCCATAAGACCAATAGATTTTCAAAAAGAATAAAGATAAAAAATGCAGACAAATATAACTAGAGAAACCTTAGGCAAGGATAAAATCCGTTTTGAACAGGCTGTACGAAATTGTTCATCGGCTGAGATGGGGGTATACTCTTCTTTCTCTTAACATATACTGCACATAGAAATATTTGGAGGAGGAGTCTTATGCCAGACCATGAACATATTAGAATTTCGGTAGAAGTAAATCTATTTTTTCAGAGGATCATGAAAGAACATCTCTTTTTCTTGCAGACAAATTTACAACCCGCTGCCCATAAGTATATAGAAAAAGCCAATACGTTGAAAAAACGATTTGAACAGTTACTTAACGAAACGCTACCGTGCGCAAGGGGAGTTGTATCTGAAAGCGCCATCCAATCAAATGAGTTTGTTACCCCCTATACCTTAAAGGCGGAAGACGTAAATTCGCGACTTACCGGGGCAAGTATTGACACAGGGATAACAAAGCGGGAACAAACCCTGACATGTAGCTCGCCGCATTATGATAACCAATGTTTATCAGCGTCTGTTGATAATCTAAATCACAACTCGCTCCATCTGCTGCAGGAAACGATTTCGTTTCAGAAGTATTTGTTATCTCAGTCATCAAACTGCAATATATTCATATCTCTTTATCCACAAATGTTAGACCATGATACCAGAGAAGCCGAACATTACTTGGGAATATTAAAAGGGCTTTTAAGCGACCGGCCTCCAAAGGAAACCTTATGTGACGAGCTGAACTTTTGGAATACGATTATGGCAGAACATGCGGAATTTATTGACGGGATGTTAGATCCGACAGAAGCAGACCTCAAAAAAACTGCCGAGGCAACAGCAAAAAAATTTGAGAAGTTAGTGAATGAGTGCATATATACTGCCGAGGAGCAAATTTTACAAACCAGTTTGTATGCCACAGAAGAAATCCGATCGTTTAAGACGAAAGCAACCGAAGGACTGCTGGCATGTAGGATAAAATCCATCATTCCACCGTTGCTTGCAGACCATGTGCTAAGGGAAGCGAATCACTATTTAAGATTAATGAAAATGAATGAGTGTTGTGGCTTGCGCTAAATTGTTCTCATTGAGGAAAAGGGTATTGGCCGGCGGTAGATACATTTTAACGTTTCCTTGTTTTCAGATATTATAGAGCTGGAAGAGGTGTTCAAAATCGAGTTGTCCAGCGTCCATATAGACACCGCCAAGGCAAACGGCTCGCTGGCGAGCCATGTATCCAAGCCCCCGAAAAACAGAAAGAGCCCGGAAATCCCATAAGATCAAGCTTTTCAGTCATAAATACAAAAACAGCCTTCCAAATTGGAAGGCTGTTTTTGTATTAAAACTTGTTCTTTAATCTGGTGCGAGGGGGGGGACTTGAACCCCCATGAGCTAAGCGCTCACTAGAACCTGAATCTAGCGCGTCTGCCAATTCCGCCACTCTCGCATTTATTCCATTTTTGTTCCAGTCTCTCTCGACTGCTCGGTTAGTATAGCATATTGAAAAACAAATTGTCAAGCATTCTTTGCAAAAAATTGAAGGTTTTTTGACAGGTTTGCGATAATTCGAAAAAAGGGTTGCAAATTTGTAACTTTTCGTGTATGATAAGCGCAACCACATTACAAACTTGTAACCAATTTATGAACATGAAAGGAAATAGCTATGCGATTCCCCAAAATCGTCACTGGGAAAGGAGCCGCAGAGCAGCGTATTGCGCATTATCATGGGCTGATCAAACAGCATATACAGTCTTTTAGGGCTACAGGTTATGCGTTTCTTTATATTGTTGGCATCCAATCGATTCGCATTTTAAAGCGCTTGCGCCGCCGAATACATCGGTTCTTTTTACCGGCTACGAATTTGATAAAACAAATCTACGCTAAGACGCTAGGACGGCAGTTGGCAAGACTTTTGAAAGAACTGCATTCTATTCGCGAGGGGTTCACCATTGCGGGAAAGCGTCTCCGAGAGGCCAAGCGCCAAAGTATGGGACAGGCTTTGAAGGAATCCGTCAAAGTGACGGGGAAAAGCCTTGTACGGCACAAAAAATTCGTATGTGGAATTTTAAATATTGCCGCTCCTCTGGGCGCACTGGCCTTACTAATTTTTACGGTCCAGTATTGGAACGGATTAAACTACGGCTTAGTCTTAACCTATGATGGGCAGGAAATTGCTACCATTCAAGATGAGAATATATTCGAACAGGCTACTGAAATGGTCAATCAACGTATGATCCACGATGTAGAGGGAGAAGACACACAGGTGGAGATTACACCGACTTTTAAGCTTTCTGTTGTGGATGAAAACCGTTATTCAGCTGCCAGCGCTGTTTGTGATTTGATTATTAAACAGTCGGACGGTATCATTGAAGAGGCCAGTGGACTTTATGTGGACGGCGAGTTGATTGGCGCCGTAAAAAGCAGCGCCGATTTGCGATACATTCTACAAAATATTTTGAACGATGCAAAAGGGGACGACACTCAGGCAGAAGCCGCCTTTGCGCAGAATGTAGAAACCGTCAGTGGTCTATTCCCTACCAACAGCATTATGACCACAGAGCAGATGGAGAGCCTATTGACTGGTACCGAAAAGGATGCAGTCCTTTATACCGTCAAAGCTGGCGACACTGCAACTTCAATTGCACAAACCCACAATCTGTCTTTAACAGAGCTTGCCAGTATCAACCAGCTGAGCGATATCGATGTTCTCCATGAGGGAGACCTAATTAACATTGAAATGGCTGTTCCCAAGCTCAGCGTCAATATCATGAAGGAGCAATCCTATGATGTAGAAATTCCTTACAAAACCATTACGCAAAAGGATGACGGGCAATATACAGACTATTCTAAGGTTCTTACGGAAGGTGTCAATGGGTTACAGCACTGTGTGGATAAGGTCACCTATCTCAACGGTGTGGAAGTTGGGCGTGAAAATTTGAGTACAACTGTCCTGGAAGAACCCGTGGACAAGGTCGTTGTGACAGGAACGAAAAAACGTCCAAAGACCGCAGAGCCCGGTGTCAGCACCGGCAGTATGATGTGGCCGGTTCCTTCCCTGCACACCATCACAACCGGTTTCGAATATCGATGGGGCAGCTTCCACAGCGGTATTGATATTTCTGGAAGTGGCGCCTATGGAAAGACAATCGTTGCAGCAGATGGCGGGACGGTTACAGCGGCCGGATATTCGGGAAGCTATGGCCTGCGTGTTCAGATCAATCATGGAAATGGTTTGCAGACTTTATATGGGCACTGCAGCAAACTTCTTGTCTCACCCGGGCAGAAAGTGGCGAAAGGACAGGCAATTGCACTTGTGGGAAGCACTGGTAATTCCACTGGACCACACTGCCACTTTGAAGTCTACAAAAACGGCACTCGTGTGAATCCATTTAATTATGTAAAGTAATCACTTAAGCGACATTTCATCTAAAACAGGGATGAAATGCCGCTTTTTTCTTATGTTTTTATAAGCAGCCCGTATTTATCAAACAAAATTATGTAAATCTCAAAAAAACTTACATTTTTTGGTACAACGAAGATTCCCTCTTCCTCCAATTTTTATTTACATTCACAAACTTTGGCAGAATGAATCCCTTCCCTTGACTTTTAACGCGGGGTGTATTATGATCTTTAGGAGTGAAGGTGCAAGACTTGCCCTTTTTCTTTGTGATTTAAGGAGAATTTTTCTTTGAAAATTTGTAAATATTAACAGCCTGCCCTATCATTAAATCTGCTATTTCGGTAAAAGCTAGTGATGCTTTTCTTTTGTGTATAGCATTGGGCAAGGCAGCATATGGAATCTATTTTCATATGCCGTGGGATAGACGTATGTCGATTATAAGATTGGAGCGTGCCGCATTGGATAAATTTGTTATTACTGGTGGCAATCGGCTTACCGGAGAGGTAACGATCAGCGGTGCAAAGAATGCCGCGATTGCAATCATTCCTGCAGCAATTCTTTCAGACGGCGTATGCCGGATTGAAAATATACCCAATATTACGGATGTAAGTTCCATCACCCGTATTCTTTATGACATGGGCGCACAAGTTCGCACCATTGACAAAACAACGATTGAGATTGACCCCCGTAAAATTCACACTTGCGTAGCGTCCTATGAGCTCGCCAAGCATATTCGCGGATCGTATTATCTGCTCGGTGCTCTTTTGGGGCGCTTTTCTCACGCGGTCGTTACCATGCCTGGCGGTTGTGATTTTGGGGTTCGCCCGATCGACCAGCACCTGAAGGGATTTGCTGCTCTGGGCGCTTCCTACAAATTGGATGGCGGTATGGTGGATGTGCAAGCTGAACAGCTCAAGGGCAGCCATATCTATCTCGACGTGGTCTCCGTGGGCGCGACCGTCAATATTATTTTGGCGGCGGTGCGCGCGAAGGGCATGACTGTAATTGAAAATGCGGCAAAAGAGCCGCACATCGTGGATCTTGCCAATTTCTTAAATTCCATGGGCGCAGATATCCGCGGCGCTGGTACGGATGTCATCAAGATCTATGGCGTCGATCGTTTAAATGGAACCACGTATTCCATCATTCCCGATCAAATTGAGGCTGGAACCTATATGGTTGCTGCAGCAGCAACCAGTGGCGACGTTTTGATTAAAAATGTGATTCCCAAGCATTTGGAATCCATCACTGCGAAGTTGGAAGAAATGGGTGTTGAAGTCACCGAATACGACGATTCCATCCGTGTCCGCCGTGAAGGAGCTCTCAACAAGTGTAATATTAAGACGATGCCCCATCCAGGCTTTCCCACCGATATGCAGCCACAAATTGCAGTCTTGCTATCCATCGCAAACGGCACAAGTATCATCAACGAGAGTGTGTGGGACAATCGTTTCCGCTATGTGGAAGAGCTGAAACGGATGGGGGCGCAGATCTCTGTAGACGGTCGGCTGGCAGTAATCGAAGGTGTGGAGCATCTATCGGCAGCACCGGTGAAAGCAACCGATCTCCGTGCAGGGGCTGCTATGATGATCGCGGCACTCTGTGCGCAAGGGACTTCCCAAGTGGAAGACATTCAGCACATTGAACGTGGCTATGAAAATATTGAAGAGAAATTGTGCCATCTTGGTGCTGACATCAAGCGTGTTCATATGTCAGAACCTGTGATTGCACGGGCGATTTAAAAAGACCAGAGTGGCGGTCCGCTAAAGTGGACCGTCCATTTTGCTATAGAAAGGGCGGTTGGCTCTCCCCTTGGCAAGATTTTGTACGCTTTTTAGCGGAAGCAGTGGCAATGCTTATTATATAGGGTCCTCCCATGCGGGCGTTTTAATCGATGTTGGGCGTTCTGCCAAACAAATGGTACATATGCTGGACACATGCGGGATTGACCAAAAGGCTATTCAGGCCATATTTATTACTCATGAACATTCCGATCATATCAAGGGATTGCGTGTGTTTGCATCCCGTTTTCATATTCCTGTTTATTCGTCAAGAGGGACGTTGACCGCTCTCTTGGAAATGGGTTGCTTAAAAGGAGATTTTCCCGTGGAAGAGATTACGCCCAACGGGATCGAATGTGCCGGTATGCTGATTCAGCCTTTCCGAACCCCGCACGACAGCGCAGAAAGCGTTGGATACCGTGTATTTACAGCAGATGGCCGCAGTGCTGCGGTTTCCACGGACTTGGGATATATGACCGATACCGTGCGCAGCGCCCTTTGCGGCTCCGATCTAATTGCGATTGAATCCAATCACGATGTGGGTATGCTGCGCAACGGCCCCTATCCCTATCCACTTAAACGAAGAATCCTCTCCCAAACTGGCCATTTAAGCAACTTGGCTTGTGCTGATGAATTATATCATTTTGCAGAACAGGGGACCACACGATTTGTTCTAGCGCATCTCAGCGCAGAGAACAATACGCCAGAACTCGCGTATCAAACCTCCGTATGTTCACTCGCTCTCTGCGGGATGAAAGAAGGAGCCGACTATACACTCCACGTTGCTCCCCGTGAAAACAGCATGGGAAAAACCATTCTATTCTGAGGGATTTATGCTCAACATCCAACTAATTTGTATTGGAAAATTGAAAGAAGCCTATTGGCGGGAGGCCTGCGCAGAATATGCAAAACGGCTTTCTGCTTTTTGCCGGTTTTCGATTTTAGAACTGCCAGAGAGCCGTCTTCCTGAAACTCCTTCCCGCGCACAAATCGAAGCTGCTCTACAAATCGAAGCAGATAAGATTGTTTCTTCTGTTGGAAACTCGCCTTTTATTGCTCTCTGTATTGAGGGAAAAATGCTTTCCTCAGAACAGCTTGCGGAGAAAATTGGTTCCATGGCGGTCAATGGAGCCAGCCGGCTTTGCTTTGTAATCGGAAGTTCGTTCGGATTAAGCGAATCTATAAAAAATGCCGCTGTATTGCGCTTGTCCATGTCTCCGATGACTTTTCCGCATCAAATGGCTCGTGTGATGTTATGTGAACAGACCTATCGTGCATTTCAAATTTTAAACCACGGAAAGTATCACAAGTGAATGAGCAACAGTCTCGAAGAAAATACAGGTGCCTCTGTTGGTTCTCAATCGTGCATTGGGAACCAACAGAGGCTTTTTATTCATTGTGCTTTATGCCCATCCCAGCATGCGAGCTGTTCCAGCGACCAAAAAACAGACCAGCATTCCGACCACCGTTGGAACGGCAAATGAAACCGCTGTCCATTTGAAACTTTTGGTTTCTTTTGCAATCGTCATACAGGTCGTGGAACATGGCCAGTGCATTAGAGAAAACAACATCGTACATACCGCTGTCAACCAAGTCCACCCATTATCCACCAAGAGTGTATGCAACTGCGTCAAGTCGCTCATATCCGTTAGGCTTCCCGTCGCCATATAAGTCATAATGATAATTGGGACTACGATCTCATTCGCCGGAAAACCTAAAATGAACGCAAGCAGAATGACTCCGTCCAGGCCGAGTAATTGGGCAAAGGGGTCCAAAAAGGCAGCACAGTGTGCAAGAAGGCTGGCATCTCCATATTGAACATTTGCTAATATCCAAATAATCAATCCAGCCGGAGCGGCTACTACCACGGCTCTTCCAAGAACAAAAAGCGTTCGATCAAATATAGAGCGGACAATCACCTTTCCGATCTGTGGCCGGCGATAAGGTGGAAGCTCCAATGTAAAGGAAGATGGAATTCCCTTTAAAATGGTCCCGGATAAAAGGCGCGACACGAAAAAAGTCATCACAATTCCCAGAACGATGACTCCCGTCAAAATCAATGTTGAAAGTATAGAACCTCCCATCCCGGCTGTCCCAATAAAGAACATTGTAATGATGGCAATCATAGTAGGGAATCTCCCATTACAGGGGACAAAGGAGTTGGTAATCATGGCGATCAACCGTTCCCGAGGAGAATCAATGATCCGGCAGCCCACTATTCCAGCAGCATTACAACCAAACCCCATACACATTGTCAATGCCTGCTTTCCACAGGCATGCGCTTTTTTGAAATATTTATCCAGATTAAACGCGACACGAGGTAGATAGCCTAGATCTTCTAAAAGTGTAAACAAAGGGAAAAAAATTGCCATCGGAGGCAACATCACAGATACAACCCATGCCAAAACACGGTAAACGCCTTCCACCAGCATACTTCGTAGCCATACCGGGGCACCTATGGCAATAAACCAATCCATTAGGCGGTCCTGAATCCAAAATAGGCCGTCTGAGAGAAGCTGAGATGGATAATTGGCGCCTGTAATTGTCAACCAGAAGATCACACCTAAAAGAAGCAACATCACGGGAAATCCCGTCCATTTGCTGGTGAGGATTCGATCGATCTTCTGATCGCGCAATTCACGTTTTGTTTTTTCATGTACCACTACACCGTCGCAAATCTCTTCCGCCTTGCGAACAATACAGGATACAATTTGATCCCGTAAATCCTCTTGTGAAATTCCCCTGTTTCGCAGGCAGTTTTTCGCCTCCTGTAATTTTTCAGCCACATCTTCTTCTGCTATCAGGTCGAACCCCAGGGCATCGTTCAATGAACGGATCAGAGCGGTATCATAGTCTAGCAAACGCAGTGAGATCCAACGCGCGTTATAATCTTCTCCACAAGCTGCTGCAACGGCAGGTTGTAAGAGGGATATAGCATCTTCAATCGGACGAATATAAGATACCGGAATCGAGGGCTTAGGGGGACAATCCAACTGTTCACAAACGGCATGCATAAGGGCGTCTAATCCTTTTCGGCTTCGGGCTGCAGCCGGAATGACTGGAACCCCGAGCCTCATTGCGATGCGTTCAAAGTCCAACCGGATTCCCTTGCGTTCCGCTTCATCCATCAGGTTGACGCAGACGACCACATTGCTGGTGATCTCTAAAGCTTGCAGTACTAGATTCAGGTTGCGTTCTAAACAGGTGGCATCGCAGACGACCACAACTGCATCCGGCTTTCCAAAACAAAGGAAATCGCGGGCGACTTCTTCCTCGGCAGAATGCGCCATCAAAGAATAACAACCGGGAATATCCACCATAATGAAGGGGCGACCCTGATATGTACAGGTTCCCTGTGCATTGGTCACGGTCTTTCCCGGCCAGTTTCCGGTATGTTGATTCATTCCCGTCAATTCGTTAAAAACGGTACTCTTCCCCACATTCGGATTTCCCGCTAAAGCGATTACTCGGTCGTTTTCACTCTGTCTTTTTACCACTAATCCCATATCTACAGCCTTTATTCCTGTAGAACCACTGGTCAAGCCCAAACTCATCACCCCATTTTAAAAATTGGCAGTACAAAGGAGGCGGGAAGCACTTCCCCGCCTCCCGGCAAGAATTCAGCCCACAAAAGGTCACCCATTGCACGCTACTAAGATATTAGAAGAATCCTCCGACCGCAGGGCAATTAATGCACCGCGAATCCGGTAAGCAACCGGGTCCCCCGCGGGACTTTTTTGCACACATTCCACTTCTGTCCCTTCAATCAAACCAATATCCTGCAATCTTCTACGCATACTCCCCCTGGACAACAGCGAGGATACACGCGCACGTTCTCCCTCTTTTAAATTCATCAGGGAATCTATCTTATACATAAGTGTGTTCACCTCAAAATAAGTATTAGGATGTGGAAACTTTCTTTCCTGCTGCTAATATATGCGTTATGAATGGATGTGTTCCAGAGGGGAGACGCAGATATGGAAATGCCATCAAAATTTCATACTCAAAAAGGATATGAGCTTGCAGCACAAAGCAAGTTGACAGCCGCTATGGAGGACTATTTAGAAATGATTTGCCGGTTGAGCCGGGACCATGGATACACTCGTGTCCACCTCTTGGCAGAGCACCTCAATGTCAAGCCATCATCCGCATCCAAAATGGTGGACCATTTAAAGGACTCCGGCCTTGTTCAAGCGGAACGATATGGTTGTATCAGTCCCACTGCGGAAGGGGTTGCTCTCGGAGATTACCTCCTTTACCGGCACAATCTACTGAACCAATTTCTCTGTTATATTAACCATTCTGAAAATGAACTTGAGCAAGTTGAACGGATAGAACATTTTATTGATGAGCGAACCGTTCGCAATATTTCATCCTTCTTAAATGAGCGCTCCATCCATTCCTAAAAAATGCCAGAAAAACTTCGCTTTCGAAGAAGAGCATGATATAATGAAATTAACTTTTTGACCGTTTTGATTTTCCAATGCTTCTTCCCAAAAGGCTCTATCATAAACTCTTCAAAATGATTCTATAAAGGTTGTCAGAACGTTTAAAGCCATTACAAAGGAGGAATAAAGATTGATTCATCACATTGTTTTTGACATGGGAAATGTTCTGGTGGATTATCGACCCATGGAATATACCCAGCGATTTTTCTCCGATCCAGCGGAAGCAACGCTTGTCTGTCGGGAACTCTTTGATGGTCCCGAATGGCCGTTATTGGATGAAGGAAAAATTGAGCCGGAAGTAGCGCTCGCCCAAGTCTGTGGCCGGCTTCCAAAGAATTTGCAGGAACGTGCAAAAGAGCTATTCCACCATTGGTTCGATCAATTGACGATCATCCCTGAAACCAACGAGTTAGGACAGCGATTAAAACAAAAAGGGTACAGTCTGTATATCCTATCGAACGCAGCATACAGTTTTCACCAATACGCTCATAAGATTCCCCTGTTTCCACTATTAAACGGATATATCGTGTCCGCCGATGAAAAGTTGGTCAAACCTAACGGGGCAATCTACCAACTGCTATGTAAGCGGTATCAGTTAGAACCGGAAGAATGCTTCTTTATAGACGATCGCGCAGAAAATGTAGAGGCAGCCAGACAATGTGGAATGTATGCCTATCAATACCAATCCGATGTGCAAGCGCTTTATAGCGCTTTACAAAGGGCTGGTGTAAATATTTAATCGATTATTTCGTGCGTATATAAAGCGACAGTCAGAAAGTTTCTGTCTGTCGCATTTCTTTTTTGTTTGATTTAGCAAAATGGGGTTTCTCCTCTGTGGTGGAGAATCAGAGAGCTTCGATTGCAAGAAAACGAGAACGCTATACTTATCTGAATCACACGCTTCACTATAGGGAAAGGTCATATGAAACATGATTTTCCCTTTTTGATAAATCCACGGGCCTGATTTGTTTAGATTACTACCGGTAATGCAAACGGACGTTAGCATTGGTATAGGAAACATCCTTTTATAGGCTGTGGGGCAAGTCGATATATTTGTTATCTCTCGCGGAAGCTTGCTATTATGAGGTCCCTATAGGGATTGACCCTAAATATTTTATAAAGTACTTCATAATCCGTTGCGGAAGCCCGTTTTCGCTAAACATACAATTTGCCAAAAGATACATAAATTTCATATTAAGATTGCAAAAAATGGTTTCCAGCCTGATTTTTTTAAAATGATGATCTACGGGCTGTTCATCCCGTGGAAACATGGTACAATAATAAAAGATATTTCCCCTGTCAAAGAAACGAAAAAATTTGGAAATCTCCGTCTTTTTTCATTCCAAAGTCATCTAAAATATATCCTCCAATTTAAGAGAAAGAGTTGTGGTTTATGGTCTTTTCCAATCTGTTCTTCTTGTTTGTGTTTCTCCCGCTCAACTTGTTGTGTTATTCCCTGGCAAAGACGATTCGAACAAGAAACATCATTATGCTGATGTTCTCTCTGTTTTTTTATGCCTGGGGAGAACCAGTATATGTATTTCTTCTGGTTGGAATGGCGCTTGCAGATTGGTTCTTCGCCCGTTTGATTCAAAAAGGGAGAGACGACGGCAAAATGTCCCTTTCCAAAGTCGGGTTAATTGGCGCGCTAATTGTCAGTTTAGGCCTTCTGGGAACCTTTAAATACACAGGATTTCTTGCTGAAACATTCCATCAGTTGACTGGATTTCCATCTGTCATTCCACAAATCGCTTTGCCGATTGGTATCTCGTTTTATACCTTCCAATTAATCTCTTATGTAGTCGATGTTTATCGTGGAGAGGTGGAAGCACAGAAAAAGTTTTGGCTTCTGCTCATGTATGTCAGTCTATTCCACCAATGCATTGCTGGACCAATTGTTCGCTATCAGGATGTCAGTCGCAAAATTCTCTGCCGTAAAGCCTCACGGGAGGAAATCAGCCGCGGCATTAGCCGGTTCTGTACCGGTCTTGCCAAGAAGGCACTGCTCGCCAATAGTTGTGGAGCCTTAGCAGACACGCTTCTTCTCTCCGATGCAGTCGCTTCAAATGCTGCTTCCCTTTCTCAAAATCTGGCGACATTGCAGGCACGTCCAGTCCTCTCTCTATGGTTGGGCGTCCTTGCCTTTATGTTTCAGATCTATCTGGATTTTTCCGCTTACTCCGATATGGCGATCGGTATGGGCTTAATGATCGGATTTCATTATAAAGAAAACTTCAATTATCCGTACCTTTCCCGTTCCGTATCTGAATTCTGGCGCCGTTGGCATATTTCTCTGGGTTCCTTCTTCCGCGATTATGTTTATATCCCGCTGGGAGGTAACCGGCGTGGATTGCCCCGAACCATTGCAAATCTATTTATCGTCTGGTTTTTAACCGGCCTGTGGCATGGCGCCAGCTGGAATTTTGTCCTGTGGGGCTTATATTTCTTTGTTTTTATTGCAGTTGAACGCCTCTTCTTGGGAAAACTTCTGGAACGGATTCCCGCCGTATTCTCCCATCTTTATCTTTTGATCATTGTCTTTTTTGGTTGGGCGATTTTCCGCTTCCGCCAGCCGGTCTTGTT
>OIYU01000760.1_pt1 | contig 23136 bp, 44 predicted proteins | sample 1588321 | NCBI WGS metagenome assembly OIYU01 (sample SAMN03283258) | human gut metagenome | biome: human-associated habitat; material: feces | host: Homo sapiens | place: USA | collected 2013 | reverse complement strand
GCTGCGGGACGCCTCCCGCCATTCCGACATCTGCTTTTCCAGCATATTGGCTTTCTGGAGGCCCAGGCAGTCCCTTTGCGGGTCCAGAATACACTTCTCGTCCATTGATTGGGACCTCCTTACTCTGCCGCCTCCGCAGTCAGCATCTTACTGAGGGCGCTGTATTCCTCCGGGGTCAGCCTGTCGGCGGCGAGATACACGTCCATCTTCTCCTGAAGGCCGTCAGTGCGGCCCCGGTCAATCAGCAGCTTGCAAAGATTGTATACAGTTGTCATGGTCCTGCTCCTTTCCTGTCATACAGTGGTTGTGGTGAGTTCCAACATACACAGGCGTTCCTCATGGTCTGCCAGCATATCAAGAGTAATGTCCTCGGCTCCCGGTTCCGGCTCCGGCTGTCCATCGTCCTCCACGGTAATCTGCCCTTGGTATGCCTCCGCCTGGGCGATGGCGTAAGCCTCCTCTGTATAGGACACAACAACAGCAGTTAACACCGTCTCGATGTCCGGTTCCTCAGGGGTGCCGTGGTTGATCTCTGTTGCCAACTGATATTTGATGATCTTCATGGTGCCCTCCTTAATCCGTGGTTTTGGTGTACTTGATAATCGCAACAGTATTTAATTTAGATGATGTTGCTGCACTACTAAAACTTCCATTTGTATCAATCCCGACACGAGAAGTTGTTGCATATATTGAATCAACACCACCGCTCCCGACAAGATTTATAGGTCCACTAAATCCGCTGCATTCAACGCATGACTCAAAATCAGATATACCATGCTCCACACTTTTAGAAGTATTATTTTCTAGCAGCCCGAGACTCACCGCCTTGATGTGTATCGGCTTGCCGTTGTACCGCTCCACGGTGCGGTACTCGACGCCCAACTGCATGGGGGGATGCTCCCACTCAAACGGCTGCCAAGCAGACGGGTCTGACGATGATTTTTTTAATTTTATCATCCGCCATCCGCACAGCGCCGTGTCTGCACTGCCGATATTGGATAGCACTGCATAGTTGGCGTCACCCTTATATAAGAGCGATATCGTAGTACCCGCTTTGCCGTACACCGCAGGCGGATAGGCCAGCACCAGTTTTGCGGTCTTGTCAGGCATCCCGTCCAGTACGGCGTCTACCTTGGCGCAGTATGTCTCATAGGATTCTCCTGCGCTGGTGGTTTCAATGCTCTGCACCGCATCCCCAAAGCCAAACCCCGCGGGTGCCTTATTGGACAAAGCCGCCAGTACACCTCCAGACTGGACAGGTTTTGTACTGTCTTCTGTTGGTACAGCATCCGTCGGGACTGATAATGTAGTTGTGGAGCCACTTTGAGACAACTCGATATTGTCTCCTGCTTCAATGGTTAATGCATTGACACCATTAATAGTAGCTGCTGGTCCAGCAGGCCCTTGGATACCCTGTGCGCCCTGCGGTCCAGGTTCCCCTTGTGCTCCCTGTGGGCCTACAACCTGGCCCAAATCAATCTGCGGCATGATACAGCCCTCCTTTAAGCAATATTTAGGTAGAGATGCCCGTCCTCTCCAATCTCAAAGTCGGGCGCGGAATCTCCGGTATAGTACAAGATCAAATGCCCATTTTCGTCTATGTTGAAAGCATATTGCCCTTCAGCCGCAACAGCTACGCCGCTGGGGCCTTGAGGGCCGGGCGGACCCTGAATTCCCTGCTGGCCTTGTGGTCCAGGCTCCCCCTGTTTGCCTCGCGGAATCCCGAAAGCAATGTGGAAAGATTCTGCAACCGCTGTTTTGGTGGCTGTGGCGTTGCTTTCAGGCGGTAGAGTTTCTGCCGATACGGTCATATTCTCAATGGCGTTTTTGGCGGTCTCAGCGGCATCTTTCGCGTTTTCCGCGCCTGTCCTTGCTTCCTCTGCCGCTTCTTTGGCTACGTCAGCTCCCTGTTTTGCAAGCTGCGCTTCTTCTGCCGCTTTTTGAGCCGCCGAAACTGACTCTGCAGCCGCAGCTTGCGCAAACTTTTTGATTAGCTCTCCCTTGATACTACGCGCCTGTGATTGTTGCTCTACAACTAGCAGGCTATCATTATCAAGTTGGGAAGCTACGGGAAGAGAACCTATCGTTTTGTCAGCCATGCTTCTTCTCCGTTTCCTCCGGAGCGGATAGTTCCACCACGCGGCGCAGTTTAGCTCTAATAGCTGCAATGGCATCCACGGCGTCTCCGCTAACAGTCAGTGAGGACAAGATTGCATAGGCACTGGATGCCTCTTCATGGATTTTAGTCAAATCGGCCATTCAATTTTCCCTCCAAATCTTTAATCTTTTTTTCGAGCTGCTGAATTTTGGCAATCGCCATAATCTGGATTTCTCCATATCGCAGGGTGTACAGGCCGTCCGGATGCTCCTCGCTGGGTAGTTCCGTGCAGAGCGCCGCGAAGTCGCTCTCCGGGATACCTTCGTCCGCCAGGGCCTCCTGCACTTCCTGGGCGATCAGGCCAAAGTGGCGGCGTTTGTGCCCATCATAGACAAAGGTGCAGGGCTTCAGCCGGTCAAATACACCCAGGTATTTCTCCACGTCATATTGCTTTTCTGTTTTCAGCCGCGCGTCGGAGGTTGTGGCCGGCTCCCCATTGATGAATACCGTGTCCCCGGTGATGGAGACCTGCGTACTGGTGCACACCACCGTGGAAACGCCGTCGTATCCCATCCGGGCGCCGTTGGTGGTGCAGATCACCACTGCCGCCTCGTTGCTGCTGGCAATGGCGATTCCCGCCGTTGAGCTGCCGGATGCTGTCATGCCAGACATATATCCAATATATCCGCCAAATGAACTTCCACTGGCTGTCCGGTACACGTCCATTTTTCCGCCCAAATGGATATAGTTGGCACTAATTTCACCAGTTCGAATACAACCCCCAGAAATTAGGGTTGTCCCATCTGAAAGATCGGATTCAAACACTACATCTCCTGTGAACCTGATAGTCTGAGACGCGACTGTGATTCCATTGATTTCTAACCGGATTTGAGACGATGCGGTTCCGTTTGTGACGTCAAGCGTAATAGAGTTGACTGTCTGCTGAATCTGAGATACCTGATTTCCAAGTCCCTGTACAGTGCTGGTAATACTGTCAAGCTGGACACTGATAGATGCAGACAACCCGTCGATCTCATTTGCGACTTCCAGGCGGATTTCTTCGGCGGTTTTGGTGATTAGGGAGTGGGTTTGGGCGAGCTGTCGGTTTGTTTCACGGCGTTCTTTGGATTCATAAGGGTATTCATCGTCAATTTCGTCCGATTCAGGGGCGGAAATGGTTGGAGCGCAGGCTCGGTCAAATAAGTTGTTGATAGAGGCGATTACCGAATAATATCCGCCTACCGTCACCGCGTCCCCGATTTCTGCTGCAGGGTCCAAAAGTGCATCCGTCGCTGTATAAGGCTGATATGTTTTCCCGCTGATAGCGGCCAGGATACTGTTCGCCATCTCCTGCGTGCCCCATGGGCAGGTTACTTCGATAGCCCGGCCGGTATCGTCTCCAGCGGTATAGTAATGGTCGCTGTCTACGGACAAGTTGACTCTGCTGATGTTGGCGGGTATGTCTCCTGTCTCTAGCTCCCCGACGTGGGGCCCCAAAAAAAATTTGTCAGACAAGGATTCTGTCACCCCCAAACGTGATTGCAAAGCCGTTTTCCTCAACCAGATAATACGTTTCTGGAGGAATGTCGCCATACTTCACTAGCAGCAATTTCCCTTCATCGGTGATAATCCAATTCCCGGCGTTGGATACGGCGATATAGCCCAGTACCTCCCGCATGGTCAAGTCACCGTTTTCGTCCACGGGATAATCCACAGGGAATGATGTTGTCAGAACCGTTCTAGGGTCTACCTCTACCCCCATCCGGTAGGCAATATCTTCTGCCGCTTCCTGCTGTGACATGGGCCAGTTTTCAGTATCATAATCGGAGTTGAGCCATACCGACTCTGCTTTCAACATAGCGTCATATCCAGTAATAGTCAGGCTTCCCGTTCGCTTGTCTTTCGTCCTGGTGGAGATAAAAAATACGCCTTTTTCCAACCATTCGGACCGCTGTTCCCCCAAGGCCAACCGAACAAAAACTTTTATTTGAGCCTGTCTCGGGATAGCTCCGGTCGGTAGTATTTCAAGGTCAATCTGCCGGGCGGCGCAATTTCCGATTCCTGGGGTGGTAAAAAGTCCGCCTGACGTCCGAACAGAGACAATGCTTTCCTGCCCATATTCCACACCAGCAACGTCCAGCTTTGTTTCCTTGTGGTGGTTCGGGTTAGATAGTATTTCTTTATAGAGATCACTTGTAAGCTGCATCAGTTTGCCCTCATCTGCAACTCGCCGCCTTTGTAATACCGCTTTCCGTTGACAGATTTTAACCCAAAGGATGCCTCTAAATTGCTAGTCAGGCGCATGGTTCGCACCAGATCAGAAGCGGTGTATGGATCAGTAAATATCACTGTCTGCGTTTGTTCCGCCAGCGCATCGTAAACAGACGAGGCCAAGTCATCGTCAAGGGGCAAAAGAGAGAAATCCACAATCGCTCTTTTGGGTGCAGAAAACGGATGCTCCACATTGTCGAGGGTTGTAATGATCTTCTGATAGGAAACTTCCCACATTACCTTGTATGTGGACAGCTTCGATGCCAAATCCAGCGTCCCGATCTTGAATGTTACATCCATATCATCACCTACGTTCCGTAAGCCCGCTGTTTATTGCGGCTATACTGATAAGCAGTTTCGCCGATAACTTTACCGTCAAGGACCGACTGCACCGTGATTGTAAAGTTCTGGCCCATTGTGGCCGCTATGTTATTAAATGCATTGGATAAGCCAGACTGCGACCGGCCCAACATGGAAGAGGAGTAGTCAACATTAGCGGTTCCGAAATTCAAGCCATTCTCAATGTCGCGCCGAATATGACTATACTCATTGTCCCAGCCATCCCCTAGTCCAAGGGCCATGTTTTTGCCCATGTCTGCAAAGACCGTGGACGGGGAGTGGATGCCAAGCAATCCCTTTACTCCATCGACAATCCCGGAGAAAAATCCTGTTACTTTGTTTTTAATCCAGGTTGCCATGTTCTGGATGCCTTCCCAAATTCCCTGCACAATGTTTTCACCGATATCTACAATACTTCCCATTAGATTTCCAATACCGTTCACAATGGCAGAGATAATCTGTGGCAATACAGCAACCAACTGTGGGATAGCAGATACAATGCCGGATGCAAGGTTTACAAGCACGCTAATTCCGGCGTTCACAATGGCTGGGAGATTATCTGCTATAAACCCAGTAATGGCGGAGATAACCTGCGGCAGAGACGAAACAAGAGACGAAATGGAGTTTATAATTCCATCTTGCAGAGAAGTCAAAATCTGAACGCCCATGTCCAAGATAGATGGGAGATTTTCTGCAATGAAATTCAGGATTCCTTCTATGATCTGCGGCAATCTGGAAATTAAATCCGGAATTCCGGTTTCGATTCCACTTGTGAACATAGAGAGCAGCTGTGTGCCTGCTGTTGCCAACTGCGGCCCAGCGGAAACAATGCTTGTGTATAGGGCAGAAACAATTTCCGGAACAGACGCCGCCAGTTGGGGAAGAGCGCTGATAATGCCCGCCACCAGACCCACAAGAAGCTGCGCCCCGGCGCTGATAAGCGATGGTAAAACTGTGGAAATCATTTCAGGAAGCGTCTGAGCAATTATTGTGCCCATATCTGCAATAACTTGCCCAATTCCGCCCAAAATTATTTTTACTCTTGGAAGAATATTACTTAGCGCAGTTTCGACAGTGTCCGCAAATTCATATGTAAGGCTTCCTAGGTCTCCGTTATCATTTGCAATGCCGACAAGCAGATTATCCCACGCTGCTCTCATCATCCCGACAGAGCCTTCAATGGTTGTTGCGGCCTCTTTAGCAGTAGTGCCAGTGATTCCCATGTTCTCTTGCACCGCATGGATAGCAGTAATCACATCGGAGAATTTAGATGGGTCTAATGCCTGTCCGGTCAATTCCTCTGCATCCGCAACCAGGCGTTCCAGTTCGGACTTTGTGCCACCGTACCCCAGTTTCAGGTTGTCCAGCATAGCGTAGTTTCCGCGCATGAGGGATTGGTAAGTCTGCTGGATGCTCTCAATGTCCGTGCCCATCTTGTTAGCATTGTCAGACATATCCATGATGGCCTGATTGGCGTACTCAGCCGCCGCCTGTGTATCCCCGCCCAGAGATTGGATCAGAGAGGCGGAAAACGCTGTCGCCTGCTCCATGTATGTGTTTGCAGATACGCCAGCAGTTTTATATGCGTTCGACGCATATTGCTGGATCGTATCGGACGCATCCTTAAACAGAGTATCTACGCCGCCCACAAGCTGCTCATACTCCGCATACTGGTCAATAGAGGATTTTGTGAGTGCCGCTACTCCAGAAGCAGCCGCAGTCAAAGCCGCTGCGCCTACCTTTGCTGCCGTAGACAGGCCGTTTTTCAGTTTGTCAGCAAACGACTCTGTATTTCTGCTGGCTTCGTCTAGGTTATCATCATAATCACTTGTATCCAGAATAATCCGGGCAAATAATTCAAACAGGTTCAGCGTCTCCACCCCCTATCCGTGCGATTTTTTCTTTCATGTTCCCGATGATCTCTTCCGGGGTGCGGTTTTCCTCCGGCTTCGGTCGAATAAGGTCGTAATACCTGATCTTCATATAACTGCCGCCGGAGTATTTTGCAGTATTCTCCGCAAGGATTTTCAGCACGTCAGTTACATAGACCCGGTACGCCTTTTCTCTTGCGTCTTGTTCAAACCGTGCAAAGACATACCTGGAAAATGCTTTTACACTCCGGCCTCGGTACTCTCCCGCGCAGAGCCAGAGAAATCCCCGCTCTGCGCCGAGATAAAAAGCGTCGTAAATGCTTCGTCGGTCAGCAGATCAATCGTGTCCTTGATGAGCTTGACGAGGTTTAGCGTGCCTGTGTATGCCTCTGGAGTGGTCCCTTCGATGGTGGACAAGATGGAGATAATGTCGCCCTTGTGGCCCTTCAGGAGGGCAGGAGCGGCCTTTCTTGCCCTCTGCAACAGGAATTTATTGGCCGTCATGCCCTCTGGGAGCTTCTCCCGTTTGAACAGCTCCGATGCCACTTCGTCTTCTGCAATGTTGGCTATCGGATCGATAATGTCGGCGATCACGTCCAATGTCCGCTCGCCCTTGATATCAGACAGTCTCATCAGGTGCTTTCCTCCGGTGCTGCAGAGTAAAATTCCATAGGCATGGTGTCCTGTGCGTCCATGGACACATGGCCGGTCAGCTCCACAGAGACCTGGCCCTTGCCATTTTTGGTGGTCTGGAGCGAAAATCCGCCGGTGGAAAGAGCGTTTTTCAGGCAAACAGCAACCATGCCGCCGTCTGCCCGGTCACCAACCCACCAGATATCCTTGAAATCGGTCTGCAGCAGATCCCGGCGTGGAGTAACTTTTGTGGTATCGGGAGAGCCGATGTCCGCCGCTCCGAGGGCCAGTTTGATTGCTTCCGGGGACGTGCCAAGCGCCGTAAAACTCATAGTGCATTCCCAAGAGTCCAGGTGCTTCAGTTCCATCATGTTCACGGGGCAGTTGTCCACATCCTCGCCCATATCGGAGTAAGTGGGAACACACGAAATATTGATACCGCCGGTAGTAGCGCACACAATGTCTTCATCAGACGGTGCGTCCGGTGTGGACGGATCAAAACTTGTTAGAATTACACCGGCGTCCATCTGCAGTTCCTCAAATGTGCTCTGCGGGATGACAGTAAATTTGCCCATTTTGGGCCTCCTTTCAGCTGAATGTCAGATATTCAGCGGTAATGTTGATGTACCGGCGCTTAATGGCCGGATCTTCTTCGTAAACAACGCTTTGTGCAAACGGAGAACCGCGTTTCAGCCAGATATAACCTTCATCGCAAGGGATTGTCACGCCGCCGTATCCGATGCGCTTGGACAGCTCTTGTGCTGCCTCGTCCGGTATCGCCTCACTCTCCGTCCGAAAGAACAGATTGGCAGTCAGGCCAACTTCTCCGGCGTCAAATGCGGACTCGATATACTCGTATGTGCCATAGGGCATGATCACATCGTCCGGAACAGAGGACGCACGGTAAAACGGGATTTCCCCCTCGTTGAACCAGGCATAAAGGGCTTTGTTCTTGGTCATGTGGTCAGGCCCCATTTCTCCGCCGTGAAGTATTTCAGAGGCAGCGTGGACGATTTAGGAGCAGGCTTTTCCTCCGGGTTGGAGGTCACACGGTAGGTCTGGCCGGTCTCCGTGTCTTTGAACACATCGTTGTACTCGATGGGGAAATCCTTGTCCACCAGCGCGGAATATAGGCTTGTGACACCCTGCTTTTCCGCGATTCTGGCCTCCATGGAGGTGTCCAGCGCCTGATAGTTAGTGAACTCCGCCCCTTCTTCCCATTGCACCATGTAGCCGCCTGCTCCATCTGGCACACGCTTTTTTTCCATCAGCACGCAGGTGCGTGCAAAATCATCAAGCAAAGACACGTTCTCACCTCCACGGGTTGTCTTTGTGCGGCTCCGGCGGAGTCATATGTGGGTTCGGGTTTGCATACTGCCAGCTTCCCGCCGGTTTCTTCCAGGGGGCAAGCTGGGCGGCAAACACGTCCCTCCAGCCCACGGCAACGCCCTTTGAGTTTGTGGCCTTGGAATAGCTGTACCCGCCGAAACTCTCCGACGTGTACGCCCCGCCATCCCCGTTTTTGGCCGTCCAGGCGGTAATTTCCTCTACCGTGGATAACAATGCTTTTGGAATGGCCAGCGCCCACACAGAGCCGGTAAACGTCTCATCGGTCAGCTCCGCCGGATACTGATAAACCCCATCGTTGAACAGGCTCCCCACAATTCGAAAATACTGCCCATTTGCGAGGAAAGGCAGCGTAATGCCGCCGTCCTCGATGATGTATGTATCGTCATACCGGCCCACGGCGAACCAGTTGTTCAGATACATCAAAACGGTTTCAAGCATCACGCCGCCCTCCTATCACTTTCTCGATCTGGTTTTTGCTTTTGCCTGCGGTTCAAATGTTACCCCAGAGAATTTGAATGTCACAACGCTGGCATCGTCCACAAGCACCTCAAAGGTGTCATTCTTTGTCACCCGGAATACAATGTCCGGGTCAAAGGCAATCTTGTCCTTTGTGGTCTCTCCGTTTTTCTTGAAGGTCATATTGGTCCCGGTTTTGATCAGGTGGAAGGGGAAGTAATAGCCGCTATCTTCACCTGGCAAACTGCTGAACTCGGAATACCCAGTCACATAGTGAAATGTACCAGTTACAGAACCATCGGCTTTTACTGTCAGATCATCACCGACCAATTCAGATACCTGTTTCCCCAATAGGGTCTGACTGCTGGGGAAGAGCGTTAAAGTGTCAGACCCGATTAACCCCCCGCCGATACGGTAATCTTGGCAATGCCATCCAGATATTCAGCCCAAAGCTTCATGCCCATAATGGCGTAGCTCTCGCCCACAGCGGTGGAGTAGTTGCCCTGGGCGTGGAACCCGATCAGGTTGGTCTCACCCTGAGTGGTGTAGTTCAGGCCCAGCCGGGCAAACTCGCTGTCGCCGGGATCGATGTAGTACAGGTCGATATTCTCCACAGGAGTCGCCAGAACCGTATTCCGGGCAATGCCAGAGCCGCCGGAGATCGTGGCGGGCAGCAGGAACAGCGTGGAGTAACCCATGAAATTCTGGATGTAGTTGATTCCAAACTGGGTCTGCACCGTGATGTCAGCAGTGCCCAGGTAGTCGTAAGCATCAAGAATATTGGCAAAGCCAACGACCTGAGTCACGTCCTTTGCCATTCCAGCGAACTTGTCCAGCACCTTGCCCTGAGCCTGGGCAAGAGCGGCCTGCCAGGTGGTAGCGGTGCCGGCCAGAGAACCGGTGTTCAGGAAGGTGTAGAAGTCACCCAGCACCACGTTCTGGAGCTTAGTCAGGAACGCATCGTCGGACTTCTCCACGGCGATCTCCGCGCCGTACTTGTCCACATCCTCAATGGGCACAGCCTTGGCGTACTTCTGGATGGTGATGTCATCCTTCTTGGCCTGTACGATGGTGGTCTTGGAATAGGGGATTACCTCGCCGGGGCCCACTTCGCCATCCTCTAGATCCACGCTTGCGGTGTAAGAGATCAGCTGAGTGCCGGGCGTCTTGCGGATAGGCCGCATAATGCCCAAGATGTTCCGCAGGGCCTCCCAGTTGTCATTGAACCGGGTAACAAAGTCCACCTCGCGGGCGGTCACGGTGGTATATACATTGGGGAGCGAATCGCGAGGGGTAGTAAAGCTCTCAACATTGGTAGCTGCCATTCAATTCAGTCCTTTCAAGTAATTTGATTTTCCATGAGCGCCTTTTGACGCTCTGCGGCGGACAAAACATACCGTCCATGGTCATCCTTTTTGTAGATGTCGGCCTTTGTCATTGCACCGCTGTTGTTGTTTGCCGGGGGATTGGAGGTCTGCGCGCCCCTGGTCTCCGTGGTAGTAATAAAGTCCGCCCACTCGCTCTTGATGCTCTCTGTGAGCTTGTCAGCGCCCTTGATGGCCCCCTTGTCGTCCAGCTCCACGCTGTCCACGTCGGAGACCTTCAACACGGATTCCAGGCGCTTCTCGCTTACCCCGGCTTCTTGCAGGAGCGCCCGATATGCCTTTTCCTTGGCCGCGCGGCTTTCCTTTTTGGTCTGCTCGGTCTTGTAGCCCTCGAATTCCTCTTTCAGGGCCTCATACTTGACCTTGTAGCTGTCTTTCTTTCCCGCTTCCAGATCCGCCTGCGCCTTTTCCAACTGCTTCTGTACTTCGGGCAGGGCTTCTGCGTCGGCCTTATACTTCGCAACGTCCGCTTTCAGGCCGTCCACGGTCTCGCTGTGCATGGAAATGATCTCGTCGATCTTTTCCTCGTCGATGCCCATCGCTTTCAGGGCACGTCTGGTCAGTGCCATAATCAGTCTCCTTTTCTTCGGCCCCAGTACTTCGGGGGCGACTGTGATATAAAAACCGCTGTACTTTGCGGGTTTTACCAAATAAAAAAGGAGCCAACCTGCAAGAAACCCTTACAAGTTGACCCCAACGGTCCTTCCCGCTCACCAATTAGAGCAGGGTTCAGTGTTTACTTTTCTAAAAATTCATCAAGCACCCTTTTCAATATTGAATTGACGCTGGTCCCTTCTTCCTTTGCTTTTTCTCTCACCTTGTCCGCATATTCCTTTCGGACCTTACACCCTAAAACAGTCATGTGTTCAGCAATGTATTTGTTATTCGCTCTTTTCTGTGCCTCTGTGAGTGCCATTGTACCACCTCCAAAATCATTTTACATGATTTTATATGGTTTAACAATGTACAATCCGCACAATATATATGGTTAAACTTTGCGAAATTTGCCGCTTGAATATATGGTTAAACCATGTTATATTATACTCACAAGGAACAAACCACGACAGGCCACAGGCCGGGAGGGAAAGAAAATGAAAAGAGTGCGCATGACGCTTGATGAAATTCGTGCCGAGTCTACATACTACATAGAGACACATGACAAATCCGCCGGCATATGCACATTGGTTGATGTTGAGAACATGGGCTTTTGTAAAGATGGTGTTACCCGTTGGTATCATTTCACAAACGACGAGGGGCAACCCGCTGTATATTACAAATACTGAACCACACCACCCGCCCCGGAGGTCACGAGGGCAGAAAGGGAAAAAGATGAACAACACGAGATTTAACAAGTTGTGGGATTTATTGCACAAGTCCGGGGAAGTCAAGTTCGCTGATTGCAACGAATCTCTCTCGCTATCGCTCGTCCCATCCAGATATGGGTATGAAGTTTCTCTGCGCTCTGGTGGAAGCACGGTTCTTGTGCACTATGACAAAGAAAGATTTCGTGAAATATTAGTTGACTAATGCCTTTCTTCCGCCCCTAACCGGGGCGGTTTTCTTTTGCCTGGAACTTGATTTCCCGCTTGTCCTCCAGAACGATGTACCCATCTCCTTTTTTTCGGACTACGGCGTCGTTTCCTTTGGTAATGATGGCCTTGATAATGGCCCATGCTTTTTCATCCATTTTTCAGTTCATCCTCTATGATATTCCGGTAGGTCTGCGGGTGGTCTGCCACCGCCGGTTTCAAAAACGGGTGTGCTTGATTGCCCCTTGTCCAATGCCAGTTGCCCTGTGCGTCCTGGTACACCCACGGCGTGGGCCGTCCGCCTCCGCCCTCCGCATAAATGCCGGTGCCTAATTCCTGGTAAACGCCGTATTCGACGTTCGTCCCGACGTAAGCGGCCATTTCATCTTCAGAAACTGCGTGTGAAATGCCGTTTCTAAGCCGCCCAGTGTCAACCGGGGCAAGGTCCTTTGCATACCCTTCCGCCTCCATCCCGCAGCGCTCCAAGGCCCGCAGGCAAGCCGCGCGAAACGCTTCTCCCACCTGGGCGGAGTTGTTTACAACGTCAATTCGCATTTCGCTGTTATTCGCCACGGCTTTTCACCCACTCTTCCCATTCGGAATAGGTCATTTCGTTCACCAACACATAGCGCCCATCCGGCCCTTTTACTCGCATTTGACGAGGTTCTGCCTCTATTCCCTCTTTTTCGACGGTTCTCATGCTGCACCGGCAGTTATACAGATCACCGGGCTTTGCGCCTTGCGGGTCTCCCGGGAACATCATTTCGCTCCCCAGGTCAGACACAAAGGGCTTGTCATAGTCAACGGTTTTCCCGTCCAGCATGGCGTGACTGTGACGGGTCCTGTTATCCTTAGTCGCTATCCACCGTTTTCTAACCTTGATCCCCATCTTAGCCGCCGCCACATAGCTGTCCATCCTCCCGGCGTTTTCCGCGCCTGTGACGGCGGTTCTAGCCGCTCTCACGGCGCTTGTCCGGTTCATGTCAGATATCCGGTTTTGCAGGTCATCAGCTATCTTCTTGATACTGCTGCCCTGTAAGATACTGCTTGTGACGCTTGCGGTGATCTGCTGTTTCCCATAGGCCAAGTCGATACCACGCTTGACAGCCTTTTCCGGCGGATAGTATGGCATCAAGTCTGGTTCTTCGATGATCAATCGCTTTACGGTCTGTTCGTCCCATAGTGTAAACCCCACATCACCCGCCGCTTGTTCAATCGTGTATGCGGCATAATTTCGGTTCAAGGAGTAGATCCCAGGCGTATCATCATTGACATAAGCTATTGCGGTTTCGTTTGCCTTTGTGTACCGCTCCGCAACCTTTGTGGCTAGATCATCAAACCGTTCTCCACGTCCGATCTGGTTTAAGCGCCACTGTTTATAATCTTCTTCTGTCCATTCCTTACCATTTTGAACGGTTCCGATCAGCTTTTTCATCTGTTCGTCCCGTTCTTGGAAGCGTTCAAAGTAGTCGATGACTGTTTTTTCAAGGTCATCCCAGGCTTCCCAGTAGACCCTCGCTATTCTCCGTTCCAGCCGTTCCAGTTCCTGATCCGTCCACTGGTGCCCCAGGTCTGTTGGCATTATTCGTCACCCCCAGCCTGTCCATTGCTTCGGCATCTTTCCGCTCCAAAATGTCATCTACCTCATCGTTTGTCAGCCAAGGCAAATGACGGAGAATGGCTTCAGAGTCCAAATAAGTAGCCGCAGTCATGACCATCTGCGTTTCTTCAAGTTGGTTTGCAATGCGGTTCCACTGGAAAGACGGCGTGTCGTCAATGTCAAGCAAAGCCAGCAGCTTCCCGATAAAGTCCCGGATGTAATACTCAAAATCTCCGCATTTATCGTCTTGGCTTTGATATCCCATTCGGATGGCCGTGGCGGTCAGGTTCCCGCTCATGATCTTATCCATGTCCACAAGCTGGAAATCCTCGTACAGGTCACTCCGCAGCCTTGTAAGCATGGCCTCCCGCGCCTGGTATGGAACGTCCAGTGTATGAGCCTCTGCCCCGCCTCCGTCGTCGCTGTCCACCGTTGCGGCTCTCAATGTCCGCATCCTATCGAGGAACCGGGCGATGTCTACGTCATCCATGCCGCCGGAGTTTTTCAAAACCCAGTAAATGCCGCTGGAATCGTCAATTTCGTTGGCAAGCCCAGACTTAACGAAATCGTAACAGTCAATGGACTCCCGAATTCCAACCAACTCACTTTGACGAAGATCATTGGCATACATGGGAATGATCGGAAATCCAGGGTAATTGTCGCCGCTCTCCACAGTTTCCCCGTCCACTTCTGACCGGCGGATCGTCTGCCGATAGGGGCGCTTGTCTTGGCTTACCTGTATGTCTTCGCCTTTACGCTGGATGTACTCTGTGTATCCGTCCAGCTCATAGAGGGTATAACGTTTCGTTTGTGTCTCTTCCAGGCTCCAATAGCGAATTCCGGCCTTTAGAAAACCATCGTCCTGGTCGTACAGCGGTACAAATCCTGGCTCATTCGGAGTATCAGCGTAGCTAAAAACTTCAAGATGGTCATAGTTCCAGAAGCCAAACGCCACCTTGTCCACCATGGCTTTCTTAGCCATTTGGGACAGTCTGCTATCAAATGTCTCTCCAAGCCGCTCTTTCGTGCCATCCTGCTCGAAGGTAACGCCATTAGAAAGCACATACTGCACCTGCTGAATGACAAACCGCCGAAAAAACAGGGTTTTTAGCTTGTAGTTCGCAGAAAACAGATCAGGATAAGCCTGCCCGTTGGCTTTGTACAGGAATTTCTGGAACTTCTCAATGGTCAGGTTGTGCTTTGCATAGTACGCCTCCGCAGCAGCGGCAATCTTATAATCATCGCTGGAAGTATGGTCCTGAACGGCTCCCCGCACGAATTCCATGCGGTCTTTTTCGTTCTCACCCACCGCCAGCAGGTCTTGATATGTCCTCAACATCTCACCTCCGTGCATAAAGAGGTATGTAAGTATTTTTTGCCTGTTGCCCAGGCCGTCTCCAGATTGGCTCCGTAGCATAGCGGACGGCGTCAATATGGTGGTTGTCTCTATCAGGATATCCGCTGATAATGTCGCCGTCTTTCGTCCGCTCGTATTCGTATTCCATAAACTCCTCGCAGGTATCCGGACAGCGCTTTGGGTCAATCACAATAGATTTCAGGGATTGCAGCCACTTCATGGAATACTCCACACTTCCAGGCCCTTTAATAGCACCCGTGCAGTGCAGGCCGAATTTCTTATAGTCCGCTACACTTTTCGGCTCCGCGCTGTCTGCAACAATGCGGTCCTCTCTGGTCAAGCCCTTTTCAAGGAGTAGATTTGCCGTTTCTTGGTTGCCCATCTTGTTTCGAGTCAGCTCATCGAAGATATACAGCACACGCCGTGCCGCGTCATAATGGCAGCGATTGAATGCCCACGGGTCCGGGAAATATCCCCAGTCCACGCCGTTGCAAATCCGGTCAAATGCGGAAACTTCTTCGTCTGTCAGCTCTCGAACGTCGATATTTTCAAAGACATTCCCGCCCGTACCAACCGGAATCCCGAGATATTCATGCTGATATGCCCGCTCGTCCGTTTCTTTGAGGTATTCCGCTTCTCGCAGGAACTGTTCCCCCAACCACTCTGGCGGGGCTTCCAAGTATGTGGATTTATGACACAGCCTGTCCGCTCTCTCTTCAAGGCTATCTTTGTTTGCCCAGTTGTCCCGGCTGATCGGCGGGTTGTAGCTCTCGAAGTTCCAGAACTTAGAGCCGCCACGCATTGTGGATTGAAGAATGGTTCGGATTTCCGCCCGCCCTGCAAACTGATCCTTTTCCTCAAAGTGGGTGACGGCGATATATCCGAAAGGCACCTTGATAGACTTGATCTTCATGGGGTCATCAGCGCCACGAAACATAATCTTCTGTCCTGTCGGCTTATAAATCAGTTCCATCGGCTGGACCTTAGCTTCCCAATAGTCCGCCATTCCAAGTTCGCCAATGGCCCACAGATATTGAGCATATACGCTGTCTCGAATGGTGTTTGCAACCTTGCGCAGGACCAGCGCATGTGTCCCTTTATTGGTCAGTAGAATCAACGGAACAAGGAGCGAAACGCAAGATGACTTCAGAGAGCCGCGCCCACCAGACAGATCATAATGAGTGTGGCCATGTTGGAACACATCTCGAGCAAGCAAGTGGAACGCTGGGCCAAGGACTGTTGACAATCTGATTTCAGACATCGATTACCACCTTAACCTCGTCCTCCGTTTTACTTTGGTCTCCCAGCAGGTCAAACAGCACCTTTGCCGCCTTGGCGTCTCCTTTAGCGGCCTTGATGGACAGCCCGGCGATGATCGCCATTTGGTTGTCCACATCCTCTGGGGCAACGCCATCTTTGGCTAATTTGTTCCATGCTCTTTTGTCGGAAACCGGCAGAGACAGGTATAATTCCGCCGCTTCTCTCAGGCTTTTCTTGCGTCGGCGGGCTTCGCCGGATGCACGACCGCCTTCTCGGCCCAGCTCTCTGGCTTCCTTCTGGCTTCTCTGGTCCATCGGTATAAGGTTCTGTTCATTCGGCATATCACCTCACCTACTTCAAATACTCTTCAAACAGCCTCCTGAACAGCACTCTGGCCTCGTCAGGGGTTATCTCGTGTCCTTTCATCCATCCCAGAAAATCCGCCCACAGCGCGTCTGAGCGGGCTTTACGGGCTTCCAGGTCTTGGTCAAACTGTCCCGGATTGTATCCGTACTTGCTGGACACTTCTCCAATACGATGACGCTTTATCTTTGTTTGCATCCCCGATCCCGTCCCTCCCATCTTTTCAGCGAGACAGGCACGCCCTATTTGGCGCCGCATGGAGGGCGCGACCCTCCGGCCCTGATCGTGGGCTGATACGCTCGTGCGGCATATTTGAAGGGAGTCCCCCGGCAGGAAACGTACAAGAGAAGTACTCCTTTCCGTTTAATATCTGCTCACTAGATACCCTGCCGGGGGAGTGGGTTGTCCTTTGGGCCGTGGTTGGTCACAGCCCGAAAGGGGAGGAAAAAGAAGGAGCATGGGGAAGTCACTCCCTCATGCTCCATTGTCGCATAAGTTCAACTGGCAATTCCTCAAAAAGGAGGAATTTTCAAATTTTCTTATGAGACGATAAAGGTTTAACTACGCATGGATAGTCTGTTCGTCCAAGTAAGTAATCTGTTGACACTTCAAAATAATCAGCTATTGCCTCCAGAGCGTCCGTCCCTGGTTTTCTGTTCCCAAGTTCATACCTTCTGATTTGGTCAGACGATATCCCGCACAGCTCGGAAAGCTTGTATCTGCTCAGCCTGTTTCTTTCCCTTAACCGCCTAAGCCGTTCCGGGAACTCATTCACCGGGCATCTCTCCTTTCCTGTACCACTTCATGCCGGCGCATCGCCAAGATGTATTGCAGGCCACGGATATTTGACTCCTGGCAACTCCAAGGGCCTCTGCGGCGGCTTTTTCAGACGGGTATTCAGTAACGGTCCCATCATTGCTGACAGATACCACCGGCTTAGCTGGCATCGTCCACCTCCGCCAATGCGTTAAACTCGTCTCTGTTAAGCGGCTCTGTCGGTCTTTCCTGCGGTGCTAATCCTCGGACCCGCAACGCCGTTAAAATCGCATCCGTGTTAAGCCCCAAGAAAGTTGATAGCTGCCGCATGGAGTACCCCTCTGCGCGTTTGAGCGATATCCACTCCCATTGCGCATCAGAATACATATCACCAGGGAAATGGTATCTACGAACCATCCATATCCTCCTTCTTAATCCACCACCGTCCTGCTCCGCTTCGATGGGGGCGGAGATGCGGGTCCAGTCAGGCATTTCCAGCACCTCCGATGATCTCGTCAAGGGTATATACATGACCCTTTTCAACAGACGGGAACAGATGTCTGGTGATTACTTCTCTCTGAAAATATGTGCCGTCTACAATTTCCAGGCACTGCGTCCATGCACCATCGTATTTTATTGCATTGATCTCCGGGAGCAAAACTTTGATCGCCTTTGCCCTCTCCACCTCCTGCTCCGTCCAGCGGGGCTTGCGGATGATGTTTTCTGGATGATTTATGAGAATATTAAGACACTCCAAAGTAGATGTTCCCCAGCAGTCATTTGATATTTCAATCTGGAATGTCCCATATTTATTGATACGAAATCGCCCTAACATGTTCCCTCTAATTTTAAACTTTTCTTCTGGTTCAACCCCCAGCACCTCGCAAATTCTCGGCTTGTCCATGTTGGCCTCCTCCTTTTGCGACTTATTTGCAACCTGATTGCAACTTATTTGCGACTGGTCACAATCATCCTCCACCACCTCATAGCCCATCAGGCGGGCGGCTTCGTAAGGGTTGGCTCTTACGTATTCATGACACGGCTTCTTTGTCCCTGCGTATTGCTGCACGGGTTCCCGAAGCTCGCAATAGTCGCAATCTTCTTTGCTATCGCAAAACTGCGCTAATGCCTGTTCAATGGTAAGTGCGACTTCGCCCGTCTTACTCCGAAACTTCATGCTCGTCCTCCTTGTCCATGCGAGCCCCGCAGGAAGGGCAGTAATCATATTCTCTATTCCCATTTACAAAAATCGCTTTCCGGTATGGGACTGTGTACTTACACTCACTGCATTTAAAATAGTGGGCACGAGGATATTCAACCCATTTCCCGTGCCTCACCTCCGCAACGTCGGCGGCGGGAACAGCAGATAGCGCGTCCCGACACCTTCTGGCAACCAGCTCATCGCAATCATCATGCATCTCATATTCCTGCCGCAAAACTTCAAGTTCCTGCACGGCAAGCGCCCTCTCGATGTACTCCTTCATTCGCTCCACCTCCGTTCGTGATCGTCCACAATCCGTTGAATGATTTCCAACTCTTCATCTGTCAGCGTCCGGTTCCACGCAATGGAGAAATCGCCCGTACACCGATTCGGGCAGGCCGTACACTCGCAACGGTTGGCGTTGCTGGTATCATTCACCCTGAATGGGCAGCTGTGGTTATAGCAGTCAGTTCTAATCCCTAATTCCCGTTCGACAAATTCAGCGGGATACATCGGCGGTATAGTTTTATTCTCCATCCTGCTCCCTCCGTAGTGCGGCTTCCTCGCGGGTGAGGAACACGGTTCTGCCGAAATCTTCAGGTGTCAAATGACCGCACCAAATCGGATATGTAATCTCTCCATCTGCGTTAATTTGTACGCCATCAAGACGGCTTACGCTCGGGCAATCATCACCTTTGCGCCACCGATAAATAATTTGGTCTGGTGTCGCAGGCAGCACCACGCACCGCCCCTCTCTGTCAGCCTGGGCCAGTTCGCGCAGACGGTCCAGATCATACTCGCCTCCCAGAATGTCCTCGTAGGCGGCGAGGCGGTCAACCCATTGGCCGGAATGCTCCGTGTCGCCAATTTTGAGCCGCCATTTCCCACCGTCAAAGTATGTCAGCCGCTTCATGTCAGTCCTCCTCATACTCCGGGTGTACGCCCATGCAACAGTCAAAGCAAATCCAGCCAGTGGGAGAACATTCATCTCTCACCATCTCGCTCTGCTCATACCGTTCCCCACAGATACCGCACTTGCGGTAGTATTTACGCTTTTTCATGTCAGCCCTCCTTCTGGCTCTCCCATTCCGAAATATGCTCTCTGGCCCAGTCATTGTCATTTCCCCGGTCAAGGGCATCCTCGATTTTGTAGATGCAATCTACTGCCGCATCCCGTTCCCGCTTCACCTTTTCCAGCTCGGAAAACGTGGCTGTAATGCCAACATCTCCGCCATACATATCCCACTGGGCACGCAGGTCGTTCAGCTCGGAGCGCAGTCGGTCGATAACCGACATTTGTTCGTATTTTTGACCTCTCAACTCGCAAAGGATGTCTGCTTGCTTTTTTCTGGCTGCTGCTTCTTTTTCCAACTCAGTCCGCAGCTTCTCATTTTCGGCCTGGAGCGCATACAGGGCCTTCTCTGCCGTCAAAAGCTCTTCTGTGGTTGGCAGCACACGCAACGATGCGCATATCTTCTCAATGTCCATCAGGTTTCCTCCTCTGCTTTGTCCTCCCAGCCAAAGGCGCTTTTAACCGCCTCCAACAGTTTCCTCCACATTGATTTCCTGTTTTTCAGTCTGGCGTTTTCATTCAACAGGGCGGTGATAGCATCCGCAGCTTCTTCCACTAAGTTACATACCTCGTCAGCATACACCAATGGGCCTTGCAGGTTGTATGGATATGGCGCGCCGACTAGTTCTCCGTATGGGATTTTCTTACTTTCTGGTGGCAACCAATCTTTTAAGTCAGCCACAAGCTTTTCGTAGTCCATCAGGTGTACTCCTCTCCCTCCGGCGGGCGTTTCCCGTCGTCGATTTCAAACTTGATCTTCATCTGTGCGGGGTACAAATCCACTTCTGGCCTGCGTTTTCCGGTCCACCGCAGACCACCAGCCCGCCCCACACATCGCCAGCCCGCCGCCTTAAGGCTTGTCCCGTGCTCACTGTCCAGGATGTAGGTGATCAGTTTGTGGTAGCCCATCGCTCTGGCTGCCCGCCAAGCAGCTGCATAGAGCATTGAGCAGGCATTTCTGGTTCCGTCGGTACAGAGACGGTTGACCTCCAGCGTCCACCCGTCATCAAGATACCGGCTTACCGGACGGCCTACAATGGCAACACCTACGATTTTCTCCCCGTCGGTACAGCCAACAGAGAATTTATGACCCGTGACCGGCTTGTGGTGGCGATGGTGCTGCTCTACAAAGGCATTGGCCTCTTTTAGTGTGATAGGGCAAACCTCAAGCATTGGCCTCTCCCTCCGGCGGGCGGCGGTAGAATTTCATTCGCGTAACATCGTATTCTCCACTCTTTGTTAGAACAGAAATTCCATAACCACACACCCTAACAATTCCCCACCGCTTTATAGTGTCAAACCACACCGGCTCCCCGTCCATCTCCCGCAACTGCTCCAGCGTCAGCGGTTCGTTCGGCTGGGTGAGGGTGGGCGTGAAGTAATCACACCCATCCGTACAGAAACAGCTTGCGTTCTGCGATTCTCGGCTCGCCCACAGCGCACATACCTTTTCGTGCAGGCACTTCTTGCAATCAAACTCTTCCATCTTTCAGCGCCTCCTCTGTCGCAATCGTCTCGATTACCGGAACGACTTCAAAGTCTTTGTCCCACGAAGAACAGCCGCTTCTAGCCTGCGCCTCAGAACGATATGTCTTTACGGAAACGTCTCTTATTTCCGATATGGGACGAAAACTAAAATGCTTTGCTAGACCGCACCAGACCTCTGTTCTGTTTTTCCGCATGACCACATAGCGCTTGCGCTCAATCCGCATCGTTCAGCGCCCCTTTTCCACTCTGTAAATACAGGCACTTTTCCCATCCTCCCGCTTCGTCTGCATACTTACAGGATTCAGCTATACACCGTTTCCCCTGATAGTCAGGGTGTCCACACGCTTTCGGCCAATCAGGGTAAAATACACTGTTTAGCCCAAGAATGGTAGAGAGGTCAGGGCCACAGAACTTCGGCGTAGTCAACCGCTTAAAATGCTCTCGAACTCCTACCGGGATTTCCTCGAATTTTTCAAATTCCTCAACCATCCCAGTATCAGTATGCTTCAATGTGTATGCGGTTTTCGTCCCGTTGGTAAAATATCTGCAGTCAATGCTCATTTGTTATTTCCTCCATATTGTTAATTTTCTCCATCACCATCTCCACGGCCTCTTCCGTCAGCGGGCGGAAACAATGCGGGCAAAAACTGATTTTCTGTGGCTTACAGTGCCCTGTTTTCAATTCCCCGTTCAGGATGCTGTATGCCCCAAATTTTTGCACATATCCCTCAGAATCTGGCTTGCAATAAGGACACCCCGGAAACACCTTCTCCACCCGCTCCCGGCTGACAGGGCGGAGGGCGGCGAGGGCAGTACGTATAGCCTCTATGGTTGTTTCAGTGTGTACCTTTCCCCAGTAGGATGTTTCGGTCTCGCGCATTTCTTCAAAACGTTTCAGCAACGACTCAAAATAGACTATCGCTTCTTCCAGCTTCATAGTTGGGCCTCCCTTTCCATCTTCTCCCTGATGGCCGACAGGATGAAATCCCGGTTCAGCGCATACAGGTCTGTAATTCCATTCTCCTTGCACATCTTGATGATCTCGTCCATGATGTAGTTGTCAACATCTTCTTTCCAGAGGACAAATGCCTTTCTCATTGCAGAGGCTACAGTGTTTCCATCCTCGTCTGTTCTGATTTGCAAAGCTGGTTCTCCGATGTCAAAATGCTCTCCGATCTTCATTCCATCCCCTCCAGCATCTTCATCTCCTCCGCTCAATCTTCCTTGATACGAACAGGAAGAACCATCTTAATGTCCTCCTTATTGGTACGGAGAAGAATCGGCTCAATATTGCTGCGAAATTCTAAAATGACCGGTTGCCTAAAACTGCCGTCAGCAGAGACTTTCGCCGCTTGCAATGCAGACAGAAGGTAATTCCCATTGAAGCCAATTCGATACTTTACCTCGCTGGTTGGGATTGCCTTTTCCCATTCAAATCCGCTGTCCTGCGGCTGGATATATCCGAACGAGAACCCACCGCACCGGATTACAGCCTCTTTCCCATCCTCGGTCAGAGAGATGGTTGCATACTGCTTATTGCGGAGTTTGGTATTGCTCTTAATGAACGCCACAAAGTCCTCGTCGCAATCACTGATAACGGAATGTTCTACAGACATCCGATATCCGTCAACGGCCATTGCCACGACCTGATTGTCTGCCGCATGAAACTCCAATTTGATGTACTGGTTGCAGGGTCGATGATCACTATCACTCACAAAAGACTTGGTAGCCGCAATTAGCCGGTTCAAGTCATTGGTGTAAATCCTTGCAGATTTCATGTGTTCTCCTCCAATTTCTTCAATTCACTTTCGCTCAGAATCGGCGTGCGGGTGTTCCAGGCGAGGCTGGCCATTTCTGGCGAAAAACATAAACCCGATGTCGCGCAGCAAGTACCGCATACAACTGTGTACGACCATTTCCTGCCCATACTGTCTGGCTCACACTCATAATCAACCGATATGTATGCTTGCTTTCCACAGTGAGCACACGCCAGCAGCACCCCCGCATCCGTCAGCCGCTTGGCCGCCTCTTTATTGCCTAGAAGGGCTAATTTGATATCATCCATGTATAATTCCCCTCTCTATGTCCGCTATGGCCCGAAAGATCG
>OIYU01000730.1_pt1 | contig 23706 bp, 8 predicted proteins | sample 1588321 | NCBI WGS metagenome assembly OIYU01 (sample SAMN03283258) | human gut metagenome | biome: human-associated habitat; material: feces | host: Homo sapiens | place: USA | collected 2013 | reverse complement strand
GGGGGTTCTTTCGTCCTGCGGAGTGCGCCGGAAAGGAAGGCCGCGCTTTTGTTTTGCTTCGCGCCATGTGGGGGTGGCGGCGACGTGCATTTTTGCGAGTATTCTGCAATCGAAGGCCCCTGCATACCGACCTCGGGCAAAAATCGGGATTTCTCGATGTTTTCTACGAATGATGGGCGGGGTTATGGGCTGACAGCGTTTGATTTGCAGGGATATTCGCGGTCTTTGGCATTTATCGTGGCGCCCGAAGCTCTTGGCTATGTTGAATACTCCTGAAAATGCACGGCGCTTAGAGGGGGGCCTTCGCGAAAAAGGAAACCGCCCCGTCGAAGTATGCATTCGACGGGGCGGTTTATGCATTTGGCCGATTAAGGATGCGCTGTCAAACTACTAGAACTTGACGGTCGGGGCCTGGCGGGCTGCTTCGGCGGCCTCGAAGCCCTGGCGCTCCTTAAACTGGAAGATGCCGGCAAAGATGACAGCCGGGAACGTTTGAATGGCATTGTTGTAGCTGAGCACGCAGTCGTTGTAGCTCTGGCGTGCATAGCTAATCTTGTTCTCGGTATCCTCGAGCGATGCCTGCAGCTGCGTAAAGTTGGTGTTTGCCTTAAGATCGGGATAGGCCTCGGCTACGGCGAAGAGCTGGCGCAGCGCACCGGTCAGCACGTTGTCGGCTTCCATCTTGGCTTCGGGCGTGGTGGCCTTGACGGCGGTGTTACGCGCGCTGATCACGGCGGAGAGCGTCTCCTGCTCGTGCTTGGCGTAGCCCTTGACGGTCTCGACCAGGTTGGGGATCAGGTCGTTGCGACGCTGCAGCTGCGTATCGATGTTCTGCCAGGCGTTATCGATGCGGTTACGCTTGGTGACCATGTTGTTGTAGATGCCGGCGATGGCGCAGGCAATCACAATGACAACAACGATGCCGATGATGACGGGAAGCATGATGTCTCCGTTTCGAATGGCCGCGGCGGCATGCGCCAGCTGCCGTTGGTATAACGCTACTAGTATACCCGCAACGTTTTGTCGTGCCGAACTTTCCGGTAAGCGTTGTGTTTTCGGCGGGGTTGGCACCGGGGCAAAGCACGCGAGGTACAGGTGTAAGATATGCGACAGATTGACGAGTGTTGTCTTTGCCCTGAGGATGGCGATACCAGTGGACCTTCGCATTAAGAAAACCTACCGCGCCCTGTTCGATGCCTTTACCGAGCTTCTCGAGGAGCATCGTTTTGAGGACCTGACGGTTGCCATGCTGTGCGACCGCGCCATGATTCGCCGCACGACGTTCTACAAGCACTTTCGCGACAAGAACGATTACTTTGCCTTTTATATCGATGAGCTCATGTCGGGCTTGCCGCAAAAACAGCCCGATGAGGCCGGCGCGGTATCTGCCGAGGACGTGCGCGCGCTTCGGCACGCGATTTTGGACGATGCCATGGATTTGATTCTGACGCATGAGCGGCTCATGGATAACATTTTGGCAAGCAGCATGTCGGGCATGTTGACCAACGTTATTTGCGACCGCATTGCCCGCTCCATCCGCGAGCGTGTGATGAACGTGCTCGCCGACGATGCCCTGGCCCCCGTGTCACTCGAGACGACGTCTGAGTTTGTCGCCGGCGGTATTATTCGACTTTTCACGATATGGTGGGAATCAGGCCACAATCTTGAGCGTCGACCCGAGATAGCCGACGTGGTCGATGCACTGTTTGAGCGGACCATGACACCGGTGAATCACTAAAGTGGCGGAGAGAGGGGGATTCGAACCCCCGGAACGCTCTCGCGCTCAACGGTTTTCAAGACCGCCGCATTCAACCGCTCTGCCATCTCTCCGTGAGTCGTAATGATAGCATCGTTTTGAATTTGCAACAGGGAAGGCGAACGATGACGATCACCGAAATCGACGAGAAGTTCATGCGCGAGGCGCTGGCCGAGGCGCGAGCCGCCGCGGCGGTGGGCGAGGTGCCCATCGGAGCCGTAGTGGTGCGCGCGGGCGAGATTGTCACGCGGGCGCACAATCGGCGCGAGCTCGACCAGGATCCTTCGGCTCATGCAGAGTTCGCGGCCCTGTGCGCTGCCGCTCGGTCGCTCGGTCGCTGGCGCCTTTCCGATTGCACGGTCTACGTGACGCTCGAGCCATGCTGCATGTGTGCGGGGCTTATGGTTAACGCGCGCGTGGGGCGCTGCGTGTATGGCGCGGCTGATGCCAAGGCGGGCGCGCTGGGTTCGCTGTATGACCTCAATGCCGATTCGCGCCTGAACCATCGGTTTAATGTGACCGCCGGCGTGCTGGCGGATGAGTGTCGTGAGGTGTTGAGCGGCTATTTTAGTGGGCTGCGTGGCGCCGATGGTGCTGGCTGCGGTCGCGGGGTCGATTTTGAGGCGCATGCCGCTCATGCCGAGGCGCTTGCGTGTGCCGAAGATATTGCCGTTGAGGCGGTCGATTTTGGTGCCGCGTGCCGCCGGCCCCGCCGTGTGCTGCTGGCGATTGATTCCTTTAAGGGTAGCGTTTCGAGTGCACAGGCGGAGGCGGCGGTTGCCGAAGGCGTGCGACGCGTTTGGCCCGATGCCCAGGTGGCCGCGTTGCCGCTGGCGGATGGCGGTGAGGGGACGCTCGATGCCGTTGCCGCGTGCGGCGGTGAGATTGTGACCTGCGAGGTGGCAGGCCCCTTGGACGACCGCGTGGCTGCCCGGATGCTGGTTGATGTCGAGCGCGAGTCCGCGGTCATCGAGATGGCCGAGGCGGCCGGCATTGGGTACTCGCCTTGCGCGGAGTCGTCGGCGCTGGCTGCTACAACCTATGGCGTGGGCGAGCTCATACTTCGCGCGGTTCGCATGGGCGCAAAGACACTCTATATTGGTCTGGGCGGCAGTGCCACCAACGACGGTGGCGCCGGCATGCTGCAGGCGCTGGGCGCGCGCGTGGTCGATGATCGGGGCTGCGATGTCGCCCCCGGTCTTGCGGGCCTTGAACACGTGGCGAGTATCGATGTGGCGCCAGCGCTTCGGGCTCTGAACGGCGCGCGTGTCGTGGTGCTTTCCGATGTCGAGAACCCGCTCGTGGGGCGTCGAGGCGCACTGGCGGTGTTCGGCGGACAGAAGGGTCTGCTGGCGGATGATGCCGAGGCGCTGAGCAGGTGCGACGGCTGGATGGTCGGCTACGGTCGCCTGCTCGATGCGGCAATTTTCGAGGCGCGAGCCCAGGGGTTGTTGCGCACACCCGAGAACGCACGGACATTTGGCTCGGTGCTTGGCGTGCCCGGCGCGGGCGCTGCCGGTGGCTTGGGCGCGGCGTTGCTGGCGCTCGGCGCGGAGCTACGCTCGGGTGTGGAGACGGTGCTCGATCTCGTGGGGTTTGACGAGCTCGTGCGCGATGTCGACCTGGTCATTACAGGCGAGGGCAATATGGATGAGCAATCCGCCGCCGGTAAGGCGCCGGTGGGCGTGGCGCGCCGTGCCAAGCGGTGTGGCAAACCGGTGATCGCTGTCGTGGGCGGTCGCGCTGACAACCTGGATGCGGTGTGTGTGCAGGGCATCGACTTGGTGCTTCCGATCTGCCGCAAGCCCATGGACCTGGAACAGGCACTCGATCCGCAAGAAGCCACAACCAACCTCATCTGCGCCGGCGAAGCAGCCGCCCAATCCTACGACCTCGCTCGCCTCTAGAACTTATTTCCCCGGGAGTCCGGTTTGGCCGGGTAGTCAAAATAGCCCCGTCCCAAATTAGCTACTTTGTGGGTTGTGGGGGATAAAGATTGCCGGTCGATTTGTCCTACTGGGGCATGTCGACGGCGCGAGTGGTTCGATTTTGAGCCTGAGTGGCAACCCGAGGCGAAATTTCGGGTCACCCAAATTGCTACAATTTTAAGCATATAGCGATGTCCTGCCTTGCGTTTCTGCGCGGGGGGGGGCGTATATTTGCATCGATGGGGACGACGACACACATACAATGAGCTGTTTCTTGCCGTCCTCATGGATTGGGGAGGGCCTTCATGAATCGCGTGTGTGCGAGAGCTCGAGAAATGCTAAAGCCTTTTGGCAAGAAAACCAATACCGCAAAGCGTGTCCTTAGGGTTTTGGCCGTCCCGCTGGCGGCGTGTGCGCTCTTGTTTGGCGCGACGAGTGCGTCGGCCGATCAAGCGGTTCCCTTTAGCAACCACACCGTGCAGACGGTGAATCCCACCGGCACTACGGTCAATTTGTTCGACTATTGGGTCGTGAACGGCGACAATGATAAGTCCGTCAACATAAACAACAAAAATGGCAATGACAACACCGGCATCAACAAAGGTCACCAGCTCAAGTTCAATGGCGGTGCTGGATCGGGTATTAATAAATGGACGGGAAGAAGCGGCATTGACGGCTTTGGACGTCTTCCATTTGTGAAGAACACGCTGGTGAATGGCTATCCCGAGATCAAGGCTGGCACCTATGCCTCATACGGCACGAAAGGCGATTGCACCGATGAGTCGCTGGCCTATCTCTTTAACAACGACAGTCAGGCCAACGGCAAGCAGAATGGCAAGGCCGTTTACAACAACGTGCAAGGCCTTTTCCAGCTCAAAGATGGCTATTACGTCTACGACTCGTACGGCTCTGACGGTAACTATGGTAACTATGCCGTGTATAACCCCACGACCAACTCCTTTAACGTCTACGATAAGGCGGGCGTATATAAGGGCGGCGTATCAGATGCAAATCTGGGCCAGTTCTTCCCCTTCGACTCGGCTGACAAGGTTTTTGATGAGAAGGGCAACAGCCTCTCCCCTAAGCAGATCATTGATGGAAGCACGAACCTCAACCATCACTTTGGAATGTCCGTGACCACGGAGTTTGTCCAGCCTGCGAGCGGCAAGACCACCGGTAACAAAGATATGATCTTTGAGTTCTCGGGCGACGATGACGTCTGGGTGTACATCGATGGCGTACTCGTGGGCGATCTGGGTGGCATCCATGAGAAGGCGACGCTCAAGATCAACTTCGCCACCGGTGGCGTGCATGTCGGTCATGTCGACAATGCAAATGATCCCGAAAAGACAATTCAAGACACCACCATTAAGGCGATGTTCCAAGCTGCCGGCGCAGATACTTCAAACAGAAGATTCTCCGGCAACACCTTCCTCGACAGCTCCAAGCACACGCTGAGCTTCTTCTATCTGGAGCGTGGCGCGGGCGCATCGAACATGTCGCTTAAGTTCAACCTCACCACCCTGCCGTCGTCCGAGGTCGCGAAGGTCGACCAGAACGGCGAGGCAGTCCAGGGTGCCGAGTTTGCTCTGTATCAGTCAGATGCCAACTGGAACGCGCAGGATGAGGCCATCGCTCAGGGCACGACGGACGCCAATGGCCAGCTGGTGCTTCTGAAGCCGGACGGTTCCGTTCTCTCCTTCGACGAAGAGCACGCCAATAAAAACGACTACTTTGTACTCAAAGAGGTTAGCCTGCCCAAGGGATACCGCTCGAGCCTGACCTCATCGACCACTGCAACGCCAGGTGAGCTGCACCTGCAGTACAAGGCCGCGGCAAGTGGCACGGGTGGCGCGGTGGTTGCACCGCAGACAACGGTTACAACAGCCGACGACAAGTCATGGACGGGCAGCCGCATGTGGCTGAACGGCGGCTATCTGGCCGCTAAGGAGACCATTTCCCTTAGCAAAGAAACAAAAGACAATAAGGACAAACCCATTAGCTCGGGTACGACCTTTGCTGTCGTGCTCAAGCGCACCGATAAGAGCAAGAGTGACACGGACGAAAGCGCATGGACGGCGGTCACGGGCAATCCGCTCGAGGGCTACAAGCTATGCTCTGCGCATGGCATTGCCGGTGCGGTCGAGGCTGCCAAATCGGCAGATACGAGCGTCTTTGGCGTCAACACCAAGGGCGACTACGAGGTAACGGTCAGGTCGCTGCCCGGCGATATCGAGAAGTACGCCGCCATGATGACGGACAAGTCCCAGTCCGAATATACCGTGGCGGTGTATCACACCACAGCATCGTCTCTGGCGGAGGCAACCATCGACAACACCTCTATGGTCCAATATCAAACGATAAACAGGCAGTTCTCTACGGTGATTCACCTCACCAACGTCCAGAATCGTCTGTTTGTGCAGAAGGTTGACGACCTGGGCAAGCCCGTGAACGGCGCGACGTTTGAGCTGTACCAGGCCAAGGACGTTACCGGCGATAGCCCCAGCACGTATGCCATTGAAGCCGGCGCCACGCCGTATGACACCGTGCAGGCAAACGGCATGACCTATCCGTATGACATTGAGGGTGCTGCATGCTTCCCACTCGATTCGACAAAGCATGCACCCCTTATCAAGGGTACGTACTACCTGCGTGAGTCTGTAAGTCCAGATGGCCATGAGATTAACAACACCATCACCAAGGTAATCGTGGACGATTCGGGTGTGTATGTGGATGCCGGCAAGGAAGACGACGGTGTGCGCAGCATGAGCGGCCCGGGTTCGCTGATTGCCTCGTTGGCGCAGTTTGGCTCTCCTGACTCGATCGACAACACGCTTACGCACATCAAGGGCAAGCTGCAGAGTGCGACTGGTGCAGATGTCAAGGGTAACCTGACGTGGGGCCAGACGAGCACTGCCAAGGGCGTGACGCCTTCTCTGGCGGACGACTTGATGCATATGCGCTATGACAAGACGACGCAAGGTGCCAAGACCGTCTTGCGCTATGTCGAGGACGGTGGCGAGCGCGACGGCCAGCTGGCGACCATCTTTGCCGATACGGGCATCAACCGCATGGCCCTTTATCAAGAAGACGATTCAGCATATATAGACGATGCCTCCAAGACCCGTACTAAACTGGGCACACTCCAGCTCAATCATCTCTTTACCACGGCAACGGCCGTGCAGTATACCGATTGTCGCGTGGCACCTCTGCAGGTGACCAAGACGGTGACGGCAGATACTGGTCTTACTGCACCCACTAAGGATGCGAATAACAAGGATCTGACGTTTACGTTTAAGTTCACCCTGCCGGAGTCCCAGAAGGGCTACGAGGCGCATGTGTTCGATGCGAGCGGCAACGCTGTGGGCAATTCCTTTAAGCTTAGGAACGGCGACACCCACTCCATCAAGGCCGGCGAGACCATCCGCGTATACGGCCTTAAGAAGGGTGCCAGCTATAGCGTGAGCGAGCTCACTACCAAGCGCGAAGCGTCCAACGGCGACGTGCTGGCGAGTATCGTCAACACCGTGACCGGTTCCGCCGAAGAGTCGGTGCTTCCGGCCGGCTTTAGCCTCGTGAGCCGTAAGGTCGGCGGCGAGGAGCAGTCGGGAACTGGCAACACCATCGAGGGCAAGATTGCAGCGCTCGTGGACGGGGAGATCCCTGCGAGCAACAAACTCGAGTTTACCAACAACTACAGCGCCAACTCGGTAACGCTTAAGGCCAAAGACGGTCTGAGCGCCAAGAAGGTGCTCGAAGGTCGCGATTGGGCCGATGGCGATTCCTTTACCGTGCAGCTTACGCCTGAGGACGGTGCCCCCATGCCCGAGGACGGCGTGTCGACGATTGCGCTGAACGAGAAAGTCCAGACGGCAACGTTTGGCAATATCACCTATGCCAAGCCGGGTACCTACACCTATACCATCTCGGAGGATATTCCCGGCTCCAATGCCAAGGCGGATGGCATAAGCTACTCCGCTGCTGTCTATACCGCGACGGTCAAGGTGGATGATAACCGCGCCGGTGCACTGGTCGTTACGAGCGTGAATGTGGTGCAGGAGCGCAACGACGCGGGTACCCACACCAACACGGATGTTGCCGATAAGACCGCAACCTTCACCAACCGTTACGATACGCACGAACATAGCATCATCATCCATGCCCAAAAGAACCTGACCGACAACGCCGGGAGTTTCCCGCTTTCCCAGAACGCCTTTAGCTTTAAGCTCGAGCGTGTGGGCGGCTATGCGGACGACAATGCAGCGTTCGATCCCGATAAGGTCGACACGAGCATCAAGGCTCCCATGCCCCAGGGCGCCGAGGGCAACACCGCGACCGTGGGCAATAACGCCGACGGTACGGTGACGTGGCCGGCGATCTCCTATACCGCCAAGGCGAATGCGGGACGCGCCTACGTGTACAAGTTTACTGAGGAGAATCCCGACAGTGTTACGGGCATGACCTACGTTACGGGCATGACCTACGACGGATCGATCTATTACGCCGTGGTGCGCAACGCCAAGAAGGGCGCCGGCATCCAGACCCCGATCGAGTACTACAAGATTGCAGAAGACGGCTCGGTAAAGCAGCTGGACACGAATGTCACGCCCTCCTTTACCAATATATATAGTGTGGATCCCACGAGCGTGACCCTACAGGGCCAAAAGACCGTGAGCGGTCGCGACTGGAACCAGGGCGAGAGCTATACCTTTAACCTCGCTGCCGCTACGGATGATGCCGGCGCGACCGGTTTGAGCAAGACCACCGCGCAAGCGGTAAAGGACGGGGCCGTTGCCGTTAACGTCAACCAAGCTGTCGCCAGCGCGCCCGAGTCGGGACGCGTGGCATCGTTCTCCTTTGGCACCGAAGCCGCCCCGACCGTGACGTTCAACCGCGCAGGCACCTTTAGCTTCAACATCACCGAGGATGCCGCGCGGGATGGCCGGGCGGGCATGTCCATGGACAAGCACACCGCACGCGCGACCGTTGTAGTGACCGATCTGGATGAGTCGGGCAACCACACGGGCATGCTGCGTGTGCCGAGCGTGACCTACGCCAACACCGGTGCCTCCGATGCGGACAAGATCGTAACCGACAAGGCTGCCTTTACCAACGCGTACCATGCGTCGGGCACCTTTGGTGGCGTGACGGTGAGCAAGACCCTTGAGGGTCGTGCCTCTACCGCGGGCCAGTTTACCTTTGCCGTGACGGGCCTTTGGTACAACGGCGTTCAGACGTCGGTCGATGGCTCCGAGGCCAGCCTGTCCAATAAGGCGGCAGGGGCCGGCGTGTCCGGCGCTGTGGTGAGCGCAAGCGGGGAAGAGAAGCTCTTTGCCCGCAAGCTCACGGAACAGGACCTTGGCCGTACATTTGCCTATCGCATTCACGAGAACCAGCCTGCTGCTGCCGGCTACACCTATGACACCGGCTACGCTGGTGACGCTATCGTGCTCGTCAAGGTTCTTGCACACAAGGACGACCCCGCTAAGCTCTACACCGTGACGACCGTGCTCAAGGGTGCGGGTGTGACGGAGCTGCTGGGCGATGGCGCCGACGCGAGCGCGCTGACGGACGAAAAGATCGTCCAGCTCAAGCAAGATTCGAATACTTACGTGCAGCAGTACGATGCAGGTGAGGCCGGCGCTACGACGCCTACTGTCTCGTTTGTGAACCGTTACACGGCAAACCTCGACTATGGCGCCGCTGGCGGTCTGCAGATCGAGAAGACGCTGACGTATCCCAAGGACGCGAGCATTTTTGGCTCGCCTAAGAGCACGTTCCGTTATATCGTCAAGCCTGCTGACGAGACATCTGCCAGCAAGGTTGGCATTTCCACGAATGGCAAGGTCTTTGAGACCGCAAGCGTTGAGGCCAACGCTCCCAAGACCGTAAGTTTGGTACCTGCGGGCGGGCTGATCTTCAATCAGAATGATGCCGGCAAGACGTTCACCTATACGGTGAGCGAGATTGACGACAAAGCGACGGGCTATACGTACGACAAGACGGTCCATACGGTTAAGGCTGTCGTGGCAGATAACGGCGACGGTACGCTTAGGGTCACGACGTCGGTAAGCAAGCAGGTTGACGGCGAGGACGAGCTTGAGGGCCAGTGGATCTACCCGTCGAATGCGACGTCTGCCGGTGTCGCGACGGTCAAATTCAAGAACACCTATACGGTCACCGAGGCGGCAACCTATACTCCGTCCGTGACGAAGGTTGTTGTCGGTGCCAATGCTCCGGACAAGTTCACCTTTGCCATGACCGCGGCTGACGATGCTACCAAGGCTGCCATCAACGGCAAGCTTATCACCGGCTCTTCGATGAGTGCGGACAACAGCTATGTTGAGAAGAGGCAAACGAAGGAGGGCCTCAAGGACGGGGAACACTATCAGGTTAACTTCTCAAAGCTCACCTTTAACAAGCCGGGCACGTATAAGTTTGCTATTAACGAGCTGGCCCCGAATGGCGGCCTCGGCGAGTGGACGTATGACGAGCACACCTATACCCTGACCATTACCGTAACCGATGAGGGCGGAAAGCTTGTGGCCCGCGACGATGGCACGACCGGCTCGGAAGGCTTCATCTTCACCAATAGGTATCGCACCTCGACGAGCTACGAGCTCCAGGGCGGTCTGGAGATCGTCAAGACGCTCAACGGGCACGACCTGCATGCCGGCATGTTTGGCTTTACGGTAACGGGCGAAGACGCCGCCTCGACCGATAAGCTCAACAAGCTGCTGCGCGCAGATGAGGGCAAGCTCACCGTGACAAACGATGAGCCGCAGGCCGATGGCACGTCCCATACCGGCATTTTGGGTGGCCTGACCTTTGCGACGGAAGATGCGGGTAAGACGTTTACTTACAAGGTTGTCGAGAATGGCGGCGGCAAGGACGGCTATACATACGACTCCACCTATTGGATGGTAGAGATTGCGGTTAAGAAGCGCGATAACGGTTCGCTCTATACCGTGACCACGGCCAAGCACTATGACGCCAAGAACGTCGAGCTTTCCGCGAAGACCTTTAGCTCCGAGAGCGGTACCGCCAAGGCCCAGGTGTCCTTTACCAACAGCTACATCGCGAAAGGAACCTTTGAGGGCCTTGCCGCCGAGAAGGTAATGGACTCCCGCGACAAGATCGAGGCTGGCCAGTATACGTTTGACCTGTATGCCGAGAAGGCCGATGGCTCGCTCGAAAAGATGGATGAGGGCACGACTCAGGCGGACGAGGACGGTACCGCTACGGTCGACTTTGGTAAGGTTAACTTTAAGCTTGGCGATGCTACCAGCGGAACTCATGAGCAGACGATTGACCTTGCCGGCGCCGTCAACGATGGCATTGCCACCAAGCGTCACAATGCCGACCACACCACCACCTACAGCTTTAACCTGGTGGCAAAGGAGCGCATGGCCAACCTGCCCGAGGGTGTGCGTCCCGTGGATACGTCTGCGACGTGCCGAGTGCTGCTCGAGGTGACCGACCACAACGACGGCAATCTGACGTCCAAGGTGACCTATCGCGATGGTACCGAGAAGGGTAAGATCGTTTTCCATAATACGCGCGATAAGGTCAAGACGATTGGCACGGTCGCGAAGCCCGATGTGGACATCGACGGGCAGCTGCTCTCCGTGGGCGACTCCTACGTCTACACCATTAACTGGGTCAACACCGAGGCCGATGCCTTCGTGACCGTGAACGACGAGCTACCCACTGGCGTTGTGTTCGAGGCCTTTGAGGGCGAGTATGCCGATAAAGGCGCTGCGAGCGGTCAGTTGCTTACCTGGAACCTGGGTAAGCAGCCCGCGGGCAGCCACGGCTCGGTGCGCGTGCGCGTCAAGATTACTGAGGACGCTGTGAAGGACGCCCAAAGCGCTGTCGGCACCATCAATAACACTGCCACCGTTTGGGTTGGCAACAAGAGCTATACCGGCGCCACGACGAACTTCGTGCCCAAGAAGTCCGAGAGCGATGCCCAGGATTCGAATGAGTCGGGTGTGGCGCTGGGCGATGAGCTCACCTACACCATCGGCTACAAGAACACCGAGGGCGCGTCTGCCACGGTGACGATCACCGATGCCGTTCCCGCGGGAACCGAGTTCGTGGAGTTCGCCGGCGACCATAAGGATGCCGGCTCCAAGGACAATGACGGCAACCTCACCTGGACATTGAAGGACGTTCCCGCCGGCAAGGAGGGCACGGTTCAGTTTAAGGTCCGCGTGACCGAGGACGCGTTTAAGAGCGGTGGCGCTTCGGGCGACATCTCCAACCAGGCGTCGGTGGCGGTCGGCAACAACCCTGCCGTCAAGACCAACACCACTACCGATCAGGTTTCTGACGGGCGCCTGACGTTGAGCAAGGCGGTCACGGCCACCGAAGGCATCACCGCTCCCAACAAGGCATTTACCTTTAAGGTGCTGCTCTACCAGGCCGATGGCACAACGCCTCTGGCCGGCACCTTTGCGTTCGCCGGTCGCCCCGGCGGCACCAATGGCACTTATGTAAGTGGACAGATCAAGAGCGGTGACACCATCGCGCTTAAGGCCGGCGGCTCCGTGACGGTTACCTTGCCTGCGGGTGCTCACTACGAGGTGCAGGAGCTCGATTCCAAGGGTGAGCTCATGACGAGCGAGGACGGCTTTGCGGTTGTCGATAAGGCGAACCCCCAGAAGGGTACCGTCGGACAGGCGACGCAGGCGGGCTTCACCAACGTCTACAGCGTGGAGTCCACGAAGGTGGAAAACGCTTTTAAGGTGCAAAAGAAGATCTTCGGACGCAACTGGATGACATCGGATGCCTTTACCATGACGCTGACTGCCCAGGGCGAGGCACCCATGCCCAAGGGCGCCAAGGACGGCGTGTCGACGATTGAGCTGCACAAGGATGCCCAGGTCGGCAACTTCGGTGCTATCGAGTACACCAAGCCCGGTACCTATACCTATATGATTACCGAGCAGTCGGGTGACGAGGCGGCACTCACGTTCTCGAAGGCCACCTATCGTGCCACCGTCACGGTGACCGACAACGGCGCCGGTAAGCTGCTTGCCAAGACCAAGATTGCACAGCTGACCGACGATGCGGGCGACGCTGCTGAGCGCACGGTCGAGGTGGCGGTCTTTACCAACACCGCCAAGACCGGCAGCCTCACCGTCAAGAAGACGGTCGTCGGCGGCGACAGCCAGCGCGAGTTCGGCTTCACGGTCGCGCTGGCCGACGGGGACGGCGAGCCCGTCTCCGGCACCTTCGGCAAGGGCGAGCACGCCGTGACGTTCACGGACGGCAAGGCGACCTTCACGCTCAGGGACGGCGGGGAGAAGACCGTCGCCGGCCTGCCCGTGGGCGCGTGCTACACCGTGACCGAGGACGCCGCCGAGGGCTACACGACCACGGTCAACGGGGCTGACGGCTCCAAGGCCGAAGGCGCCGTGACCGAGGACGGCGCGACCGTCGCGTTCACCAACACTGTGAAGACGGGCGAGCTCGACGTCTCCAAGACCGTCGTGGCGCGCGAGGGCCTGGCGGTCGACGCGGACAAGATATTTAAGTTTGTGGTTGAGGCCACCGATGCCACGGGCCGCGATGTATCCGGCGCCTACGGTGACGCGACGTTCGAGGACGGCAAGGCGACCCTCAAGCTCAAAGATGGCCAGACGGCGAGGATCACGGGGCTGCCCGCGGGAACCGCCTACACGGTGACCGAATGTGCCGCCGGCGGCTACAAGACCGCGGTGAACGGGGTCGAGGGATCCAGGGCCGATGGTTCCATCTCGGCCGACCAGGTCGCCGCCGCCGCCTTCACCAACACCTTCGACCCCGCTCCCGCCACGGCGTCCGTCCCCGAGCTCACCAAGGTGCTCGCGGGCGGCCGCAAGCCCGGCCTCCAGGAGGGGGAGTTCGCCTTTGTGCTCTCCCTCACCGACGGTGCGGGCAATGTGCTCGAAGGCTACCCAATCGAGGCGAAGAATGACAAGGACGGCAAGGTTTCCTTTGGCGAGCTCAGCTTCACCAATCCGGGTACCTACCACGCGACCGTGACCGAGAAGGCAAACGGCGATGTCCTGATTGAGGACGATGCGCATGCCTACACCTTCGACATCGCGGTGACTCAGACCGGTGCCGGTCTTAAGGCCGAGATCTCCAACGAGCGGGGCAAGAAGACCTTCACCAACACCTTCACGCCGCACGACAACACCAAGACCGTCACCAAGGCGGACGCCTCGGGCGCCAGGGTCGATGCGGACGGCAAGCCGGTGGGCGTGGGCGATACCCTCACCTATACCATCGGCTGGGCCAACAACAGCGTCGACGACAGGGGCGCCGCGCGGGCGGCCGACGTGACGGTGACCGATGTCCTGCCCAAGGGCGTTGACTACGTCGAGGGCTCTGCCGACGGCGCCGCCTACGACGCCGCGACGCGCACCCTTACCTGGTCGCTCGGCGAGCAGGCTGCGGGCGCCACGGGCACGCTCAGCTTCGACGTGAAGGTCTCCGCCGAAGCCGCCGTGGTCGACGACATCTCCAACACCGCCACGGTCGAGGTGGGGGAGAACGAATCCCATACCACGACGACCCATAATAAGGTGTCCTGCGAGGGCAGCCTCACCGTCAAGAAGACGGTCGTCGGCGGCGACAGCCAGCGCGAGTTCGGCTTCACGGTCGCGCTGGCCGACGGGGACGGCGAGCCCGTCTCCGGCACCTTCGGCAAGGGCGAGCACGCCGTGACGTTCACGGACGGCAAGGCGACCTTCACGCTCAGGGACGGCGGGGAGAAGACCGTCGCCGGCCTGCCCGTGGGCGCGTGCTACACCGTGACCGAGGACGCCGCCGAGGGCTACACGACCACGGTCAACGGGGCTGACGGCTCCAAGGCCGAAGGCGCCGTGACCGAGGACGGCGCGACCGTCGCGTTCACCAACACGTACGGAACGGCCACCGAGGGCAGGGACGTCTCCACCGCGGGGCTCTTCACCAAGACGCTCGAGGGCCGCGACTGGGCCGAGGGCGACAGCTTCCAGTTCGCGCTCGCGGGCAAGGGCGGCGCCCCCATGCCCGAGGGCTCTGCCGACGGCTCCAAGACCGTCAGCGTGACGGCCGCCGCCGGCACCAAGGCGGGCGATAGAGTCGCCTTCGACTTCGGCCCCATCCGCTACACGCTCGATGACATCAAGGATGCCGAGTTCGCCGAGGTCGGCGGCAAGCGCGTGCGCGCCAAGACCTTCACCTACACGGTGCGCGAGGTCAGGCCCGACGACGGCTCCGCCATCGCCGGTGTGGCCTACGACGGCCACGTCGCCACGATGACGGTGACCGTGACCGATGACGGCTCCGGCAACCTCACGGCCACGACGCCCGCGATCGCGGAGGTGAGCGGCGGCGACTTCGTCAACACCTACACGACCGAGCTTGAATACTCGGCCCGTGCGGGCGTGCGCCTGTCCAAGACGCTCTCCGGCCGCGCCATGGAGGCGGGGCAGTTCGCCTTCACCGTGACCGCCGACGCCGAGACGGCCGCCAAGCTCGGCCTCAAGACCGACAAGGACGCCTACGCCGTGGCCGCGGCTGACGATGGGAAGGCCGACCTGATCGACCTCGTCGGCGGTGCTGCGGGCAGCGACGTGAGGTTCACCGACGCCGATGCGGGCAAGACCTACAGCTTCACCGTCACCGAGACCAAGCTCGGCGGCAAGGGCTACGCCAACGACACCGCGCCGCGCACGGTGACCATCGCGCCCGCCTACGACGCCGCGACGGGCAGGCTCACGGTCACGACCACGGTTGCCAAGGACGGTTTCGAGGTCGCCCGCGGCGAGGTCTCCACGGCGGATGACGCCGCGGCGACGCCCGCGCCCGCGACGGTCGCGTTCGAGAACTCCTACGAGGCCACCGGAACGCTCGGCGGCGAGGGCAACGTGGCAATTGACGCCACCAAGACGCTGACGGGCCGCGCCGCGGCGGCGGGCGAGTTCTCGTTCTCCGTCCGCGATGCCCGGGGCGACGTGGTCGCGACCGCGACCAACCGGGCCTCCGGCGACGGCGAGGCCGCGGGGCTCGCGTTCTCGCCCATCGCCTACACCACCGACGCTCTCGAGCGGATGGTGGCGGACGGCACCGCCACCAGGGCCGCCGACGGCTCCTGGGTCATTCCCTATACCGTATCCGAGGACGGCACGGACCGGCTGCCCGCGGGCGTGACGGCGACCGCCTCGAGCTTCGACATCACGGTCAAGGTGGCAGATGACGGCAAGGGCGGGCTGGACGTTAGCGTGGTCTACCCCGAGGGCTCCGGCGGCACGCTGTCGTTCGTGAACGGCTACGGCACCAACGAGGCGACAGTCGACCTCGCGGGCACCAAGACGCTGGCGCTCGGCCAGGCCGGGCTCGGCCTCACGCAGGCCGACATCGAGGGCAAGTACACCTTTAAGATCGAGCCGCTGGACGGCGCGCCCGCGCCGGTCGACGCCTCCGGCAAGACGGTGACCGAGGCGACCAACGACGCCGCCGGCAACGTCGAGCTGGGCCACGTCACGTTCAGGCAGCCGAGCGACCTCGATGACGTCGAGATCGACCGCGACGGCCTGCGCACCAAGACGTTCGCCTACCGGGTGAGCGAGTCCGGTTCGGTCGACGGCGTGGTCAACGACGTGACGGCGGCCAGGACCTTCAAGGTCAAGGTCGTCGAAGACACCAACGCGGGCACGCTCGCCGCGGAGGTCCTGCCCGCAGGGGGCACGCCCGAGGGCAAGGGCTCGTTCGAGTTCACCAACACCTACGGCGTGAACCCGACGCCGAGCTCCGTCACCGACCAGATCACGGTGAACAAGAAGCTCAAGGGCCGCGACCTGGCCGAGGGCGAGTTCGAGTTCCAGCTGGTCGAGATCGCCGCCGACGGCAGCGAGAGCGTCGCGGCGACGGACAGGAACGCCGCCGACGGCACGGTCGCGCTCAGCCTCGTCACCTACACCGCGCCCGGCACGCACAGCTACGAGCTGCGCGAGGTCGCCGGCACGGCGGGCGGCGTGACGTACGACAGGGCGACGTACCGCGTGCGCACGACGGTCACCGATGCCGGAAACGGCACGCTCGCCGTCAAGCACGAGCTGGCGGATGCCGAGGGCAATCCCACGGGCGACGACTCGGTGACGTTCACCAACGGCTACGAGGCCGCGCCCGTCACCCTCAAGCTGGGCGCCGCCAAGGTGCTCAAGGGCGCCGAGCTCAAGGCGGGCCAGTTCAGCTTTGAGCTCAAGGGCCGGGACGGCAAGGTCATGTCGACCGCCAGGAACGCCGCGGACGGCAGCGTCACGTTCGATGCGCTGACGTTCAAGCAGGCCGGCACCTACACCTTCACGGTGAGCGAGGTCGACGACGGCCAGGCGCACGTGACCTACGACAAGGCCATGCACAAGATCGTCGTCACGGTGAGCGACGAGGCGGCAGACGGCACCAAGACGGGCTACCTGTCGGCGAAGGTCTCCTACGAGGGCGACGCCAACGTGCCGCCGGTCTTCACCAACAGCTACGCCGAGAATCCCGGGACCCCCGGCACCCCCGAGAACCCCGGCACGCCGGGCGGCGGCTCAGACGGCGGTTCAGATAACGGCTCCGGCAGCGGCTCTAGCGGCGACGGCTCCAAGGGCGGCATGCCCGACACCGGCGACCGCAGCCTGCCGGTCGATGCGCTCGCGGCCATGGCCGGCATCGGCGCGCTGACCGCAGCGGGCGGCGCGGTCCTGTACCGTAGGCGCCGCTAGCGATATGGACGAGTGGGGCGAATCCATCCGATGGGTCCGCCCCACTTGCCCTGCTGGACGGGAGCAGGTAAGATATACCGAGCGCCTAGCGCGTTCGATGGGTTCGGATGACGACATGTTCCGAATCTGGTCAGGTCCGGAAGGAAGCAGCCATAAGGAGCCTCTGTCGGGCATCCGAATCCATCGAGCGCACGGGCGCTTTTTTGGTGCCGCGACATGGCCCGGCCGGCGGCGAGGTATTTGGTGTCTCGCTGGTCCTCGGCTTCGCCTGCGGGATCGCTCGACTACCAAACACCTCGCCGCCGGCCGGGCCCCGTCGTCCAAAAATCACCCGTAAAGGCGCGTTTATCTAATTAAATCTATCCCTTGCGGAATGCGGCTTGCTGGTGTTGTCTGGGCATTGATGGCTATGTGGTTCAAGAGGCGGCGGTGCTGTTGCTTGAATTTTTGCAGTTAAAGAGGCCCGTTTCCCTAGGTGGGGAAACGGGCCTCTTTTTGTCTCTGGGCTTGTGGATTGGCGAAGACAATAGCCGCTGGCGGCTATTTTGAGTTCTTGAGGCGGCGTGTGGCTGTGGCGGTTATTCCGAGTCCCATGGCGGCGATTCCTGCGAGTGCTATTGCGCTTGGCGCTGTGTCGCCCGTGTTCGCGAGCTTGCCGGTGGTCGTATCTGCTTGCTTGCCGCTGCTCGTGTTCGCCTGCTTGGTGGAGCTTGGCGGGGTGTCTTTACCGGTCGCGGGCGAGCTGGTGGGCTGTGTCGTCTCGGTCGGTTGCGCCGAGCCGGAGGGAGGTGTTGTCTCGGTCGGTTGCGTTATCTCGGGCGAGGGGGCCTTGTCTGCCGCGGCCTTTGCCTCTTCGTATGCCTTGCAGGCGTCGTCATAGGCCGTTTGCGCTTTTTTCAAATTGTCGAGGAGCGCATCTCGCTTGGCTATGCGTTCGTTGGCGCTGGCTTTATAACCCTCTGCTCTATTTTCATAGATACCAATCCAGTATTTCTGACTTTCGAGGCGGTCTCGGCGGTGGTCAAGCGTACTTTCGCAAATTTCTTTTTGCGTTTCTGCTTCTATGATCGCCTCTCGCAACTGCCTAATAGTTTCGTCAGAAGCCATGTTGCGCATTGCCTTATCAAATTCTGCATAAAGCTCGCTTACCCGGTCGCTAGCCTTGTCGTATTCGGCTTGGGCTGCATCGAAGTTTGCTTGCATGGTGGGAAGGAGTTCCTTATCATCGGCGGCATGCGCCAGCATAATGTCGTGGAGCTCTTGATCACTGGCAATCATATTATTGATTCCCGCAATTATCTCGGGACTTGCGGTGGCTTTTGCGACTTCGAGGTTTGCGAGCGCTTTCTGCATGGCTGCATACGCTTTGTCTTTTTCGGCGGCCGCGTCTTCCGACTGCAAGGCAACTGTACCGGTGGGGGCGCCGATTTCTGCCGCGATCGCCGTTGCGGGGGCGATTCCCGCGACAAGTGCCGCGGAAAGGGCGATGCCCATAGTTGCTCGTCTTGCTCTTCTTGCGAGAATGTCGTTCATCTCGGCACCTCATTTCAAGGGTCGGCGACTAACTTGGTAGCACTAATGCAAGTATACCAAGTGGTCGACCCGACACTGGCTGGGTGTGCGCGTATACCCCTCTGAAAACTGAATCCCGTTAGAAATGACGAGTTGTTTACGCTTCTTATGGGTTCACCGTACTATCATGATTCGAATTGAATGTGGATGATGATAGGGAGCGCCTTTTTATGATTGAGCTGCTCAGGCGTTTTGGTGGTAAGTTTCGCCGGTATATGGTGATTGGTCCTGCGTGCAAGCTGATCGAAGTGATCTTTGACCTGCTGACGCCGCTGGTGATTGCCCAGATGATCGACAAGGGCATTGGCTCGCACGACGTGAGCGCCGTTATCCACTACGGTATGCTGCTTGGTGCCATGGCTGTGATCGGCATCTCGTTTACGCTCGTCTGCCAAAAGATGGCGGCGCTTACCTCACAGGGCATGGGTACTGACATTCGCGGCGCACTCTACAAGCACATCAACAAGCTGAGCTATGCCGAGCTCGACCGCTTTGGCACGCCGTCGCTCATCACGCGCATTACCAACGATGTCAACCAGGTGCAGCTTGCCGTGGCGCTGGGCGTGCGCATGCTCATCCGCTGGCCTTTCCTGGCGGTGGGCTCCATGGTCGCGGCCCTTGCCATCGACCTTAAGCTTGGCATCATCTTTTTGATCTGCACGCCCGCCATCGGCCTAGTGTTTTGGTTTGTCATGGCGCGCTGCATTCCCTACTACAAGCAGTTGCAGGCAAAGCTCGACCGCATCGCGCTTATCTGCCGCGAGGGCCTTTCGGGCGCCCGCGTGGTCCGCGCCTTCGTGCGCGAGGACCACGAGCGCGAGCGCTTTGCCCAAGCCGCCGATGACCAGGCCCATACCGCCATCGCGGTGGGCAAGCTCTCGTCGATCCTTAACCCCGTAACGTTTTTGGTGATGAACCTGGGCGTGTGCGCCATCCTGTGGGTGGGCGGCATCCAGGTCAACATGGGCGAGCTCACGCAGGGCCAGGTCATGGCGTTTGTGAACTACATGACGCAGACCCTCACGTCCATCGTGTATGTCGCCAACCTGGTCGTGGTCTTTACCAAGGCGAGCGCCAGCGCATCGCGTATCAACGAGGTGCTCAATTGCGTGCCGAGCATCACTGACGAGGACAACGAGCCGGTCGCGCTGCCCGAGCCGAGCGAACTGGCGGGTGGCGCTGTTCCGGTCCCCGCGCTGAGCTTTGACCATGCGAGCTTCTCGTTTGGCACCGGCGCTGCCAACGCCGTCAACGATGTGACCCTGGAGCTCCCGCTGGGCAAGACGCTCGGCATTATCGGCGGCACGGGTAGCGGTAAGTCCACGCTCGTCTCGTTCATCCCGCGCCTGTACGATGCGAGCACCGGCAGCGTGAGCGTGATGGGCGCCGACGTGCGTGCCTGGCAGCTCGACCAGCTGCGCCACGTGGTCGCGACCGTCCCGCAGCGCGCGTCGCTGGTGAGCGGCACCATTCGCAGCAACCTGACCTGGCGCGATGAAGCCGCGACCGACGAGGAGCTCTGGGCGGCACTCGACATGGCGCAGGCAAGCGAGTTCGTGCGCAACAAGCCGCAGGGGCTCGACGCCCCGGTCGAGGCGGGCGGCAAGAACTTCAGCGGCGGTCAGCGCCAGCGCCTGACCATCGCGCGCGCCCTGGTGGGCTCGCCTCAGATATTGATCATGGACGATTCTGCCTCGGCGCTCGACTTTAAGACCGACGCGGCGCTTCGCCATGCCATCCGCGAGCGCAGTGTGCGCGGTGCCGCCGAGGGCGGGCTGCCGCTCACGACCGTCATCGTGAGCCAACGTGTCTCGACCGTTCGCGATGCCGACATGATCTGCGTACTCGACCACGGCTCGGTTGCGGGCCTGGGCGCGCACGATGAGCTCTACACGACCTGCCAGCTCTACCGCGAGATTTGCCAGTCGCAGCTTCGCCGCGAGGAGCTCGAGGGTCAGCAGGGGAGTACGGCGCCCGCGCCCGCCCCAGGCGCCCCGACCGTCCCCACATCCGTCTGCGCAAAGGAGGGCTGCTAAATGAATCCGTACACTTCCTCCGGTTCGGTCGCCACGATGACGGCCAACGTGTCCGGCAACGATAGCCTCAACGACCTGGGAGACGGTCCGCGCCAGCCCGGCGATCCCGAGCGCTATCCCGTGGGTGCGGTGACCCGCCGCCTGCTGGGCTATGTCCGTCCGCACCGCGTCTCGTTTGCGGCATCGTTTTTGAGTGCCGCCGTCTCGGTGATTCTGCAGCTCTACACGCCCATTCTCATTGGCGAGGGCATCGACCTTATCGTCGCCGCCGGGCAGGTGGACTTCGATGCGCTGCTGCCGCTCGTTACCAAGCTCGCGATTGTCGTCGTAGGTGCTGCGGCCTTCCAGTGGCTGCAGGGCTATTGCGTCAACCGCCTGTCTTACGAAACGGTGCGCGACATGCGCGTGGAGGCGAGCGATAAGCTCAGCCGCATGCCGCTCAGCTTTATCGACAGCCATGCCCACGGCGACCTTATGAGCCGCGTGGTCAACGACGTCGACCAGGTGGGCGACGGTCTGCTGCAGGGCTTTACCCAGCTCTTCACCGGCGTTATCACCATCGTGGGCACGCTCGCGTTTATGCTCTCCATTAACCTGACCATGACGCTCGTGGTGGTGCTCGTCACGCCGCTCTCCATCTTTGCGGCCGGCGCCATCGTCAAGCTCTCCAACAAAAGCTTTACGGCGCAGCAGCGTATTCAAGGGCAGCTCGGTGGTCATATCGAGGAGTACGTAGGCGAGCAAAAGCTTGTCGACGCCTTTGCCTATGGTCCCAACGCGCAGCTGCGCTTCGATGCCCTCAATGCCGAGCTCTGCACCGCGGGCGAGCGCGCGCAGTTTATGGGTTCGCTCTCCAACCCCGGCACGCGCTTTATCAATAACATCATCTATGCCGTGGTCGCTGTGATTGGCTGTGTGGGCGTGATCACGGGCGTGCCGGCGGCGCTTACGGTGGGCGGCGTGCAGATCTTCCTGTCCTATGCCAACCAGTACACCAAGCCGTTCAACGAGGTCACCAACGTCATTACGCAGATTCAGACCGCGTACGCCTCGGCGCGCCGCATGTTTGCGCTGCTCGATGCGCGCGAGCAGGAGCCCGATGCGGCGGATGCCGTGGAACTTGCCGCCCCGCAGGGCGAGGTCGCCTTTGAGCATGTGGACTTTAGCTACGTGTCCGACCGCAAGCTGCTGCAGGACATCTGCATCGAGGCCAAGCCCGGCATGCGCTTTGCCCTGGTCGGTCCCACGGGCTGTGGCAAGACGACGCTCATCAACCTGCTTCTGCGGTTCTACGATATCGATGCCGGTCGCATTGCGGTCGATGGCCGTTCCTCGCGTGATTACACGCGCGCAAGCTTGCGCCGCGCCTTTGGCATGGTGTTGCAGGACACTTGGCTGTTCGAGGGCACGGTGGCGGAAAACATCGCCTACGGCTGTCCCGACGCCACGCGCGAGCAGGTTATCGAAGCTGCCAAGCGCGCGCACGCGCACAAGTTTATCGTGCAGCTGCCAGGCGGCTACGATACGGTAATCGGCGAGGACGGCGGCACGTTTAGCCAGGGTCAAAAACAGCTGCTGTGCATCGCGCGCGTCATGCTCACCGACCCGGCGATTCTGCTGCTGGACGAGGCGACCTCGAGCATCGATACCCGCACCGAGCTGCAGGTGCAGGCGGCATTCGACGAGCTCATGGCTGGCCGCACAAGCTTTGTCGTGGCGCACCGCCTGAGCACGATTCGTAACGCCGACTGCATTCTGGTGATGCGCGACGGGCAGATTATCGAGCGCGGCACACATGACGAGCTGCTAGCGGCAGACGGTTTCTACGCCGAACTCTACCGCAGCCAGTTCGCCCAGTGAGCAAGCCCGTGGGGCAAATTAATCAATCGACAGACGGTGGTTTACATCTGTCACGTAAGTACTAAGATATTCATCTAATAAATTGCATTAGTGGCTTTAGTTTTGGGGGAAACGAGGCAACGTGACTATGACGTGCTCTTTGGTGGTTAACAGCAAGAGCGGTAATACCAGGATGGTTTCGGGCGCGATCAAGCGCGCTCTGCAGGCTGCGGGCGTTGAGTTTGTCCATGCCGCGGCGTTGAGCGACGATGCGGATGCAAATCAGGTTGCGCTCGAGGCGCAGGGCGCCTGCGCGGCCGACACGGTGCTCGTCGGTTTTTGGTGCGACAAGGGCGCGTGCACGCCTTCGGTTGCCGCGCTGCTCTCCGCTCTGCACGGCAAGCGCGTTTTCCTCTTTGGTACCTGCGGTTTTGGCGCCGACCAGAGCTATTACCAGCAGATTATCGACCGCGTATCGTCTAACTTGGCCAATGATGCCGAGCTTGCGGGCTGGGCGATGTGCCAGGGCAAGATGGGCCCCGCGGTCAAGCAGCGTTACGAGGCAATGCTTGAGCAAGAACCCGAAAACGCGCGCTATAAGATGCTGCTCGACAACTGGTTTGCCGCAAAGGACCATCCCACCAAGGAAGATTTGGACAACATGGCCACAGCCGCAAAGAAGGCCGTGCTGGGGGAGTAGCTCCCATCGCTGACGGCGGTCGGTCCATCTTTCTAAATGTAACGTCCTCCCGGGCGTCGGGGCACGAAGTTCCCTGCTCTACAGTCCTGCGCAAGACGAAGGCCACATTAAGTGGCCTTCTTTGCGT
>OIYU01000727.1_pt1 | contig 23757 bp, 18 predicted proteins | sample 1588321 | NCBI WGS metagenome assembly OIYU01 (sample SAMN03283258) | human gut metagenome | biome: human-associated habitat; material: feces | host: Homo sapiens | place: USA | collected 2013 | reverse complement strand
GACCGGCATTTCTGTCCCAGAAATTCTTATGATCTCGCATCGCTATCATTCCTTTCAATGTTAGATTAACCTAACCGACGCATGCATCCGGGCGGTTAGATGCTGCTAACCGTTGCGCCTTGGAAAAGCCGCATCTCTGCGGCCTTCCGCTTATTTAAATAACTCCCTGCATGCGCCGTACACCAACGTTTCCAGCACCTGTGGGTACAGTTCTCCAATCTGCTCCTTGTGAGAAACGGTGAGGATCAGTCCCCGCACCGTGGCGGCAGCCAAAGAGATGCCGCGACTCGGCACAAGGTCATATTTTTCCAGAAGCTGACGGATGTGCGCTTCGTCATCGTGGTAATGGATGTTTTTGATGTCATCCGGCAGTCTCTGCAAAAGCAGCTTTGCATCGTTTTCAATGAAAACCATGTCGCCGGTATCGGACAGCCGCCGGCAGACGGCAAGAACCGCCTTTGCCGCACGCTCCGACGGTGGCAAGCCGTTTGCTTCGCTCAGTGCATGGTCAGCCACCCCGTAAAGTTCGGAGTGGATACTTTCCAGAACCGCGAAGAAGGCCATCTCCTTGGATTCGTAGAATTTATAAAACGAGCCTTTTGCGATACCGATCGCCTTTGTCAGTTGATCCACTGAGGTTTTCTTCATCCCTAGCGTGACGGCGCAGCGTCTTGTTTCCTTCAGCAGCGCCTTGTGAAGTTGTTCTGTTTCATAGTCGGTAAAAGCCAAGCTCGTTCACCATCCAAATGACCATTTTGGTTCTTCTGGTCATATTATACCGTGTTTTTTCTGCTTTGCAAGGGGTGTGGAGAAAAGCATACGCATTTTAACAAAAAATTATTTTCCCTTAACACATTATTTCATGAAGGCGCTCCTCTTCCTTTGGCAAAGAACTGCACCCCCCTAAAATCAAAAATGCCCCCCTCCAAACCGTAATTGCACCCCCTTAACGGGTTTCTATCAAAATTAGAGTCATTTGCCACGAAGTGCGGTAGTCCATGATACGATGGGCTACCGTACTTTTTTATTTTCCTATTAAAAAAACGCCGTGATACGGGAAAAATCCAGACAAGAGGGTGCAAAAGCCCGGCTGGTCTGGATTTTTCTTTATTCGGAGAACTTCTTTCCTCAAGCCGCTCTTGCACCCCCCTAATGAGAAAAATCAAAATGTTCTATCGGCTTTGACAAATCATCATTGCCATGTTTTAGCCTGTTATTTCGTTTTGCAGAGTAATGCGTATCAGAAAGAATGTGTCAGCATTTTGAAAATACACATCGCAGTTATAGCCCGGCAAGCGGAAAGAGCATCAACGGTATTTCTGCCAAGTCGGCTGGAGCTTTTACTACCCCTGTCCGTCTCCGGCAGACGCCCCCGCCTCCATACGTCCTTGGTTAGCCCTCACTAACCCTTTATATAGCCCATTTCCCGGACATTTCTCATTTTTGTCCTCCTGTCACGCACATTCCTCTTCGTGCAGTAAGTCATTCGACGAACCGATTCGGTATTCCATTTTTGAAGAAACTGTTAAATTTGGCAAAAACGCGCCCGCATAAGAGAAAATTTTCAATAAAAATTTCGTCAAAATATATTTCTCAAGAATTGCAATCTCTTCCAAATCGTGCTATGATTGGCAAAACCATACTTGCTCGGTATGCAGCAGGGCAGCCGCTTCCGGCACACCGTATGGTCAATTCTAACCGGCTGACGCCGGGGAAAGAGAGAGTGAGCTTATGAAACACGCAAAGCCCATGAAGCGGGCATTGTCCGTGCTGCTGGCTCTGGTTCTGAGCCTGAGTCTGGTCACGCCCACCTGGGCCGCCGCCAAGACGCCTGCCAGCGGCACCGGCAACGGCCTCACCTGGGAAAAGATCGACAACCGTTCCACCGATCTGCGTTTGGACAAGAACAACGCTGAGAAGGTGGCACAAGACACTCCGGAATATGCAGACACCGACGTAGTCCGTGTCTCCATCGTTCTGAAAGATGCCTCCACGCTGGCGAAGGGTTACTCCAGCGAGGATATCGCTACCAATTCTGCGGCCATGAAGTACCGCCAGAAGCTGGAGACCAAGCAGGAGAAGATGGCTAAGACCATCTCCAAAAAGGCTCTGGGCGGTGAGGCTCTGGACGTGGTCTGGAACCTGACTCTGGCGGCCAACATCATCTCCGCCAATGTGGAATACGGCCAGATCGAAAAGATCGAAAAGATCTCCGGCGTCGAGGCCGTGCTCATTGAGACCCGCTACGAGCCCTGCGTGGTGAAGGACAATGAGACCACCGATCCCAACATGGCTACCTCCGGCAGCATGATCGGCTCCCATGTGGCTTGGGCGGACGGTTATACCGGCGCCGGCTCCAAGGTGGCCATCATCGATACCGGTGCCGACACCGACCATCCCTCTCTGGATCCCGATGCCTTCACCTATGCCGTGAAGGACAGCGGCGCCACGCTGATGACCGCCGCTGATCTGACGGATACCGTTCTGGAGCAGCTGAACGCCTCCAAGAAGATGCCCGGCGTCACCGCCGATCAGCTGTACGTCAACGCCAAGATCCCCTACGGCTTCAACTACGTGGATGACGATCTGGATATCACCCACGCCAACGACAAGCAAGGCGACCATGGCTCCCACGTCACCGGTATTGCCGCCGGCAACCGCTATATCAAGAACGAGGACGGCTCCTTCTCCCCCGCTCTGGATACCGCCCTGACGCAGGGTGTGGCTCCGGATGCTCAGGTGTTCGTTATGAAGGTGTTCGGCACCAACGGCGGCGCTAAAGACTCCGACTACATGGCCGCCATTGAGGACGCCATCCTGCTGGGTGCTGATTCCGTGAACCTGTCCCTGGGCAGCGGCAACCCCGGCACCTCCCGCAACTCCTATGCCGCTTATCAGGCCATCATGGAGAACATCACCAATAGCGGCACCGTGGTGTCCATCTCCGCCGGTAACTCCGGCAACTGGTTCGAGAACACTGCCAACGGCTATCCCTATGCCGAGAGCAACAGCTGGACCACCACCGGCTCCCCCGGCTCCTACACCAACTCTCTGGGCGTTGCCTCCGTAGATAACGTGGGCGGCACCGGTGATTACGTGGAAGTGGCCGGCAAGAAGCTCTTCTACACCGACACCACCAGCGCTCCCATCCAGGCTCTGACGACTCTGGCCGGTGAGCAGCAGTTCGTGTATGTGGACACCGCCGGTAATGCCGAGGATTTTGCCGCCGTAAAGGACATCCTCACCGGTAAGATCGCCATCTGCAACCGTGGCTCCATCGCCTTCACCGATAAGGGCAACAACGCCATCTCCAACGGTGCCATTGCCCTGATCGTGGCCAACAACGAGCCCGGCACCATCAGCATGGCTACCGATGGCTATAACTACACGGCCCCCTATGTCTCCATGCTGCAGGCCGACGGCGAGTACATCAAGGCCAGCTCCGAGAAGCACACCACCGATTCCGGTCTTGTGTACTACACCGGCACCATGACCGTGGGTGCTTCCGCCGCTGTCAACCATGCCTCCGCCGACTACTACACCATGAGCAGCTTCTCCAGCTGGGGCATTCCCGGTTCTCTGGAGATGAAGCCCGAGATCACCGCCCCTGGCGGCAACATCTACTCCCTGAAGGACGGCGGTACCTATCAGAATATGTCCGGTACCTCCATGGCCGCTCCTCAGATCACCGGTATGGCCGCTCTGGTGGCTCAGTACATCCGTGAGAATGATCTCACCGAGCAGACCGGCCTCACCGTCCGTCAGCTGGCTCAGTCCCTGCTGATGTCCACCGCCGAGCCCATGGTGGAGGATTACGGTGAGGACGGCGACGGCTACTATCCCGTGCTGCGTCAGGGTGCCGGTCTGGCCAACGTGGCCAATGCCGTCACCTCCGGCACCTTCATCCTGATGGATGAGGGCGCCAACGCCGGCGCTGCCGACGGCAAGGTCAAGGTGGAGCTGGGCGACGATCCCGCCCGCACCGGCAAGTACTCCTTCGGCTTCACCATCCACAATCTGGAGGACGAGGCTGCTTACTTCGACCTGAGCGCCGACTTCTTCACGCAGAGTCTGATGTCCTCCGACGGTGTGAACTTCGAGGACACCTGGACCGACCCCGTGGCCTCCAACGTCAAGTGGACCGTGGACGGCGAATACGCTGCTTTCCTGAACGATACACTGAAAGATTGTGACTTTAACGGCGACGGTAAGGTCGATGCCGATGACGGTCAAGCTCTGCTGGACTATGTCACCGGCGTGCGTGCCGACATTGCGCACAAGGACGCCGCTGACTTCGACAACGACAACGGCATCGACACCTACGATGCTTACCTGTTCTTCAAGGAATTGGGTACTGCTCCCGTGGTGATCCCCGCCGGCGGCAGCCTGCACGTCACCGCCGATGTGACTCTGCTGGGTCTGGATGCCTACGATAAGGCCAGCGACAACACCGGCACCTATGTGGAGGGCTATGTGTTCGCCAACGAGGCCGCCACCGCCGAGGGTGAGCAGGGCGACAGCCACTCCATCCCCGTGTTGGGCTACTATGGCAGCTGGACCGACTCCTCCATGTTCGATATCGGCAGCTATATCGCCTATGCCAACGGTCTGGAGACCCGCGCCCCCTATATGTATGCCTATAATGGCAACAATTCCGTAAACAATCAGGCCCTGACCATCAAGGCCGTGGGCGAAACGAAAGGCTACTACTTCGGCGGCAACCCCTTCGGTCTGGACGAGTTCTATGATGCTGCCCGTGATGCCATCAATCCGGAGATCAACAACTTCTACAAGATGACCTTCACCGCCATCCGCAACGCCGCCGCCTCCCGCCTGACCATCACCGACGGCAACGGCAAGGTTCTCTCCAGCAGCGATCTGGGAGAGGTCTCCTCCGCCTTCTACTCCAGCAGCGACGCCACTTGGATCAGCACCCGGTACACCCTGAACATGGGCGATACCCCCAACACAGCTGACGGCACCTACCTGAATGTGGACCTGACTCTGGCCCCTGAGTACTACGCCAGCTACGACAAGGACGGCAACGCCACCGTGGATTGGGATGCTCTGTCCGACGGCGCTACCATGCACTATGGCATGGTCGTGGATAAGACGGCTCCCACCGTCTCCAACGTGAATCTGGGTACCGACGCCGAGGGCAACAAGGTCCTGACCTTCACCGCCGGCGACGACCAGTATATGTCCGCCGTGGCCCTGCTGGACTACGACAAGGGCAGCGTCGTCAGCAAAGCGGCCGGTTCTCCCGAGGGCGCTGCCAAGGGTGCCAGCCAGAACTTCACCCTGCCTCTTGGCGATTCTACGGCTACCCATCTGCTGCTGCAGGTGTACGACTACGCCGAGAACTACGTCACCTACAAGCTGAACCTGAACCCCGATGAGCTGGCCGGTGATGTCACCGTGAAGCTCAACACCGAGGCCCTGACCCTCTACAAGGGCAACGTCGCCAAGCTCACCGCCAGCGTGGAGCCCTTCGGCGTGCAGCCCGACACCGTGACCTGGTCCTCCGACAACACCGACGTGGCCACCGTCAGCGACAATGGTCTCGTCACCGCTGTGGGCAAGGGTACTGCCAGCATCACTGCCACCTCCGTGAAGGATCCCTCCGTCAGCGCCACCTGCGTGGTCACCGTGGATACCATTGATGTGACATTGGTGGGCGCTCTGCGGGACAAGGAAGGTCATCCGATCCTGTTCACTTGGGATATGGAAAATGATAAGACTTGGACCAAGTACGCTGATCTGGAACAGGATATCAACAGTGCCACCATTGACTTCGCTCACGATGATGGTTCCATGTATCAGATGAACACCTCCGGTCTCCTCTATGAGGTGAACCCGGAGACTGGTGCCACTGTGAGCGCATCTGCTGCCGCCACTAAGTACGGTGCTCCGATGCAGGATATGGAATATGCCGCTATCGCCGCCATTCAGTCTCAGAAGAACATTCTGGTGGGTGTCGATGGTGCCTATTTCCTGTATTCCGACCCTGTCATGGCCAATGATTTCTCCGATGGTTGGGATATGTCCTCTTACCTGAGCACTTATGCAAATGCCAGCGAATTCACCGCTGTGGCTTGGGCTGGCTACACCACCAACAAGGCCGGCCACACCGTGGATGTGTTCTACTGCCTGACCGACAGCGGCACGATTTGGATCATGATGCCGGACTTCGAGACCGGCAGAGCCAGTATGGACTGGGTCGATACTGATCTGAAGCTGTCCTTCCCCGGCTATGACGGCAGCCTGTATTGTTCCATGGTACTGGGCGATGATGGCAATCTGTATCTGAGCTACTTCACGGGTGAGACCAACGAAATTTACATCCTGAAGTATAATGAGACCACCGACTCTTATGAGTCCAGCCTGATGGGCAACATCGGCAATGCAGTCTGGCCCTGCTCTCTGCTGGCTGTTTCTGACAACCACGCCGAGGACGGCGATGCCGATAACAATTCTCTGCCCGGCACCGAGCTGAATGTAAGCAGTTCTATTGAGGCACAGTCCCAGACCATTGAGGCCCTGACTCCCGCTTCCGTCACCGGCAGCCTGAACACTGCCAACGATGCGGGTACCGGCGCCGTCAAGCCCGCCGATGCCGAGACCACGACCCCCGTTTCCTCCATCGCTGTCTCCGAGGATGAAAAGACCGTTACCGTCACCGTGGTTCCCAAGAACGACGATATCACCACCAACGGCCTCTTCACCGTGGACTATGACGCCAGCGTCCTGACTCTGGCCGACGTCACCTTCGCCTCTCAGTACTCCTCTCACAAGGACGCCGACGGCAAGGTCACGCTGGGCTATGTGGATGTGGACGGTCTGAAGGCCGGTACCGCTGTGGCGACCCTGACCTTCACCGTCAGCGATCCCACCGCCGTGGACGCCTCCACCGCCGTCACCGTCCACCAGACGGAGATCAACGATCAGACTGTGGACGTCACCGAGGATCTCACCGCTGACCTCCATCAGGACACCAAGGTCGTGAACGCCAAGCCCGCCACCTGTACCGAGGACGGCTACACCGGTGATACGGTCTGCGCCGCCTGCGGTAAGGTCCTGGCTAAGGGCGAGGTCATCAAGGCTCTGGGCCACGACTACAAGGACGGCACCTGCACTCGCTGCGGCGATAAGCAGCCCGGCGTCAACACCGGCGACAACAGCACCATGACCATGTGGACCATGTCCGCTGTCATGGCTCTGGCCGGTGCCGCCGTACTGATCCTGCGCAGCCGCAAGGAGAAGTACGAGGGCTAACCTCTAAGTCTCCGCAGTATCATCTGCCATAAGATCAGCCCTCCGGCTTTCGCCGGAGGGCTGTCTTTCATGTATCCGCAGTACCATAGCCGGCAGGCGTGTTTGCCCTGATTCATCGATGGTACTCCACACACAAAGGCAGTGGGCAAAAGCCCGCTGCCTTTTCTCATTTTTTCAGTTCAAAGCTCCCGGCCCATCAAAACACCGCCACGATGCCGCTGACATCGTCGCCGGGCTTCAACCGGGGATAGCGGTTGCAGCGGCTGTCCGCCGCCTCCCGCTGCCGCAGCTGCCGATACAGCTCCTGCAAGCACGGCTCCTCCGCTCCCAGCAGAGCCTCCCGCTGGCCGGAAAAGCCGTCGGAGAACAGCACCACTCGGGAGAGTTCTTCCCTCCGGTACACCCGATGACTGCCGTGCCGGGCCGCCTCCGGGGCGAAGCCTGCGATCCAGTAGCCTCCCGGCCGGTTCATCATCCGCCGGTGCCGCAGCAGCATCTCTCGCACCTCCGGCAGCTGCCGTGCCTCGATGACGTCGATACCTCGCTCCCGGTGCAGACGGCACATCTCCGCCACCACAGCGCCGTCCAGACGGCTCACCGCCTCCTGAGACACCAGCTCTGGCCCACGCCCGTCCCGGAAGCGTACCCCGGCGGCGCAGTCCCCCAGCACGAATACCTCCACCTGCTCCCCCGTCTCCCGGAGGATCGCCAGCGCCGCCGAGACGCCCTCCGTCTCCGGCGGGACGCCGTAGCGCCGCCGCAGGGTCTCGATGCCCGCCGCCACCATGTGGGGCAGATCCTCCCCCTCTGCACCGGCCACGGCATCCGCCAACAGGCGGACATACTCCCGCACCTCCGGCACACGGGGATCCTTCACCAGCGGCGTGGAGCCGTCCACCACCATGGCGATGTCCTCTCCCAGCCGGATATAGTCCTGATTCTCCACTGCACCGGGGCAGCAGAGCTGCTGTGTGATGTTCATGCCTTCTCCTTCCGTTCCGCCAGCAGCGTCCGGACAATGCGCTCCAGATAGTCGCCGCCCGGCTCCGTGGCGTCCACATACTGCATCCCGCCAAAGCTCAGCTCCATGCCCGGCGTCAGCTCCACATCGTCCAGATTCACCCGCAGGATAGGCTTGCCGCAGTGCAGGGCATAGTTGATCTCATTGCGGACAAAGCCCGGCTGGATAGACTCATGGGAGGCAAACAGCAGTACCTGCCACGAATCCCGTATCTTCTCTGCGATGAACTCCCGAAAATCGCTGCCGGCCTCGATGCCATCGTCGTACCACAGCCGGATGCCCCGCTGCATCAGCTGCTCCACTATGGGGTACACCCGATTGCTGTTGATGTGGGCATAGCTGACGAAGCAGTATGGCTCTGCTCCCTCATAAGCCTTCGGTCCCCGCCCCGGCACAAAGGTCTTGGGCTTAGGCAAGGACGGCACAGATCTGCGCAGCTTCTCCATCTCTCCCTGAAAGTACTCCCTCTGCTCCTGCAGCAGGATCACCGTCTCGCAGTGGCGATAGTCCAGCAGCCGCAGGGCGTAGTCCTTCCGGGCGGAGCTCTCCGTGGCAACGGCCTTGTTGATAAGGCTGTACGCCTCGGCGTAGCGGCCCCGCTGGGCCACCACACGGGCCTTGGTGCAGTAGAACTTGGCATAGGCCGGGTCCAGCCGGATGGCATCCTCCACCGCTCGCTCCACGTCGTCGTAGTACTCTCTGCGCACCTGCTCCCGCATCTCTCCCCGGCTCTTTTCGCAGGTGTAGACGAACAGATGGGCAAACAGATGCAGATACCCGGCATTGTCCCGGTGCTGCCGTGCGTCCTCACGGGCCAGCTCCAGCAGCTCCAGCGCATCGAAGAAGGTCTCCGCCTCCAGCTGGAACAGGATCAGCAGATGGTGATAGGAGGGATGTCCCGCAAAGCGTGGATTCTCCTCGAACAGCGCCTGCAGCTGCTGATAGTCCTTCCGGTTGCGGTAGATGATGGTCAGGGCATAGAAGGCCCGGTAGGGCAGATCCTCCTCCCCCTCCGCCACCAGCTGCCGCAGCTGCTGTACCAGCTGGGCGTCCATATGCCGGGTGCAGAAGGCGGACAGATCTGCCTCAAACTCCCGTGAGCATTCCTCCTCATGGGCCGTCAGTGCGCTTATCAGCTCCTGCATGGCGCTCCCCCTCTCGCAGTGATCCTTCTCCCCGGATTCTACCATATTCGTCTCCGATTGGCAACCACGCAAAAGCACCGACGGCCCCACAGACCGCCGGTGCTCTCTGTCATTTTACCCCGCCAAACAAATCCCACGGATACGCCTGCGGCGGCGGACACGTCACATCCACCGGCTTCCCGGTGGCAGGATGCCGGAAGCCCAGATGATACGACCACAGCGCCGCCGTGCAGCCGGGAGCCTTGCTGCCGTAGCGGATATCCCCCAGCAGCGGCAGCCCACGGGAGGCGAACTGCACCCGGATCTGATGGGTACGCCCCGTATAGAGCTGCACCCGCACCAGCGACAGCTCCTCCGTGCGCCCCACCTCCTCATAGGAGAGCCGGGCCTCCCGGACGCCCTTACGCATCCGCTTCACCACATAGCTCTTATTGTGGGAGGCGTCCCGGAACAGCAGATCCGTCAGCGTGGCGGCCGGCTCCCGGGGATGCCCCCGCAGCACCGCCAGATACTCCTTGGTGATCTCATGAGCGGCTATGGCCGCCGTCAGCCTGCCCGTGACCTCCCGTCGCCGGGACAATACCATCACTCCTCCCACGACCTTGTCCAGCCGATGCACCGTGGCGATATAGTCGGGCTTTCCCGCCTGCCGGTAGTGCTCCGCCAGCATCCGTGGCAGGGATCGCCCGCTCTCGCTGTCTTCCGACAGCACCCCCTCCGGCTTCACGCACACCACCAGATAGGGATCCTCATAGAGGATCCGCAGCTCCTCCGCCATACCATACACCTCCGCCCATAAAAAGCGGGCCTGCCCTTAGGGCAGACCCGCCCGTCTATCGTTTTTCAGCGTCCTCTTCTGCCGCCCCGGTAGGAGCTGCTCCGATACCGTCTGCCGCTGCGGCTGCCGTAGCGCCGGTTGCGGCGGAACACCTTCGCCCAAAGCACCAGCAGGATCACCAGCAGCACCAGTACCACCAGCGCCACCTTCACAATGGTGCGGGAGAGGAACTCCTCCACCACCGCCTTGGCCACCAAAAACCGGGAGGCGCTGACGTCCGCCTGCGCCAGCAGCGGCACCGTGACGCACACCTGCCCGTTGTAGGAGATGGTCAGGGTCCCCATCTCCTGCCCCCGGGTGATGGGAGCATCCGCCACCTCATTTTTCAGCGTCACCGTCCGCTCCAGCTGATCCTTCGTCACGTCGGAGGGCAGGAACGCCTCGGCGTTCTCCGCCGGATAGAGCATCACGCAGTCCGTCTCCTTGGACAGGGCCACCGGCTGGCGGAACACGTCCTCCGTGGAGACCACCAGCTGCTTGCTGAAGTTGTCATAGCCGTAGTCATAGAGCCGTGCGCTCTCGGAAAAGCTCTCGATATGAGTTCCCTCGCCCTCGGCGCCCAGCACCACCGCCACCAGCCGCTTGCCGTCCCGCAGGCAGCTGGACACCAGACAGTACCCCGCCTCCGGCGTGGAGCCGGTCTTGCCGCAGTCCACCCCGTCATAGAGATAATCCAGAATACGCCAGTTGGAGAGCAGCGAGTTGGTGGTGTGCAGCTCCCGTGCCTCGGACTTGTTGGTGGCCGGCACCTCATAGGCCACGGAGCCGGTGATGGTCATGAAGGTCTCATGCTTCATGGCCTCCCGGAAGAACAGATAGATATCGTAGGCGGTGGTATAGTGGTTCACATCGTGCAGGCCGTTGGTGTTGGCAAAGTGGGTGCCGGTGCAGCCCAGCTTCTGCGCCCGCTGGTTCATCAGCTCCACAAAGGCCTCACGGGAGCCGGATACCGTCTCCGCCAGAATGTCCGCCGCCTCGTTGGCGGACACCAGCAGCAGGCAGTACAGCAGCTGTTCCACCGTCAGCACCTCGCCCTCCTCGATGCCGGCGGAGCTGCCCTCCGGGTCCTGATCGTTCACCACCGCCGATGCGGTGATGGGCTGGTCCAGAGACAGCTTCCCGGCGTCCACGGCCTCCAGCGTCAGCAGGGCCGTCATCACCTTGGTGATGCTGGCGGGGTATTCCCTCTCCTGCTCATTCTGTCCAAAGATGATCCGCCCCTCATCGGCGTCCACCAGTACGGCCGCCTTGGCCTTGATCTCCAGCGCAGGCATGGCGTAGGCCTGCGGGGTCAGCATCAGACTGACCATCAGCACGGTCAGCAAAAAAACAGATAGAATACGGCGAATTTTCATAGTAATTTTTCTCCATCTATGCTATAATGAGTCTATCTACCATCCGTAAGCAGGAGCCGGCCCTCATGCTCTCCGCCGGTATCAGCGGCCGTCAGCGGGGCAGCCCCCCCTCCCGGCCGCAGGGTCGCTTTCCTTTTATTATAACAAAAATCGACCGGGAGTCAACTGCGGAAAAATGGGAAAGATCACAAAAACAGAAAAATATCTGCTGCTTCTGACGGCCATCTTCCTACTTTGTCTGGCGCTGCTGTATTTCACCGACCACCGCAGCGCCGGCGGCGGGGACTACACCGTCACGCCCCAGTATACAGCGCAGGAGCCGGAGGCTCCCGATCCTCCCGCCGTCCCCGGCAAGGTGAACATCAACACCGCCGACGCCGCCCAACTGGAAGCGCTGGACGGCATCGGGCCCACACTGGCCCAGCGCATCGTGGCCTATCGGGAGGAGCACGGCCCCTTTGCCGATATCGAGTCCATCATGGATGTCAACGGCATCGGTGAGGGCATTTTTGAAACCATCCGGCAGCAGATCACCGTGGAGGACGATACATGAAAATACTGGTAGTAGACGACGAAAAGCTCTTGGTCAAGGGCATCAAATTCAATCTGGAGAACGAGGGCTATCAGGTCCTCACCGCCTGCGACGGCGCAACCGCCGTGGAGCTGGCCCGTCAGGAGACGCTGGACCTCATCATTCTGGACCTGATGATGCCCGGCCTCTCCGGCAGCGAGGCCTGCATGAAGATACGGGAATTTTCCGACGTTCCCATCATCATGCTCACCGCCCGCAGCGAGGACGCCGACAAGATCATGGGCTTTGCCTGCGGGGCCGACGACTATGTCACCAAGCCCTTCAACATTCTGGAGCTGAAAGCCCGCATCCGGGCGCTGCTGCGGCGCTCCTCCGGCCAGAGCCGTCCGGCAGCCCAGCCGGATCCGGAGCTGCTGACGGTGGGTGACCTGACGCTGGACACCCGCCAGCGGGTGGCCATTCGGGACGGCAAGGCCATCGACCTCACCGCCAAGGAGTACGATCTGGTGGAGCTGCTGATGAAAAATCCCCGGCGGGTATACAGCCGGGAGAGCCTGATGGATCTGGTGTGGGGCTACTCCTACGCCGGGGACTATCGCACGGTGGATGTCCACATCCGCCGCCTGCGGGAGAAGCTGGAGCGTGTTCCGGCGGAGCCCGCCTATATCATCACCAAGTGGGGAGTGGGTTACTATTTTGCCGGGGAAGATCAGCCTACAATTTAAGTTCGGCCTGAGCTACATTCTGGTAATTCTGGCGGTGCTGCTGCTGCTGAATACCTACCCCCTTCTGGTGTCCCAGAATCTGGTATTCCGCACCAAGCAGACCGCCATGGTCGGCAGCGTCAAGATCGCCGAGGCGGCCCTGTCAGGTCTGGCCGACCTGACGGAGGACAACGTGGCCCAGGCTATGTCCGCCGTGGAGGAGACCGGCGTCTCCCGTGTGCTGGTCACGGACACCGCCGGGCGCATCCTCTATGACACCCGTGAGGGGGACAACGCCCGTGGACTCTACGCCTTTTATACGGAGATCGCACAGGCCCTGCGGGGCAACGACACCTTTTACTGCCGCTACGACGGTGAGGCATTCCTGAGCCGGGGCGCCTCCCCGGTGGTGTACCACAACCAGATCGTGGGAGCGGTCTACGCCTACGAGCACGACACCGTACAGGCGGAGCTGCTGCGGAGCTTCCAGACCAACATCATGCGCATCTCCCTTCTGGTGGCCCTGTTTGTGCTGTTCCTCAGCGCCCTGCTCTCCCGGATGTTCACCCGACGTATCAGCGATTTGCTGCAGGCCATCCGTCAGGTGCGGGAGGGGGCTTACAGTCACCGGGCCAAGGTGACGGGCTCCGACGAGATCGCCCAGCTGGCAGCGGAGTTCAACAGCCTCACCGACCGTCTCCAGCGCACGGAGAGCGCCCGCCGCCAGTTTGTCTCCGATGCCAGCCACGAGCTGAAAACGCCGCTGGCGGGTATCCGCCTGCTGACGGACTCCATTCTTCAGACCGACGACATGAACGTCGAGACCACGCGGGAATTTGTGGCGGACATCGGCGAGGAGGCTCAGCGCCTGACCCGTATCACCGAGGATCTGCTGCGCCTGACCCGGCTGGACAGCGGAGCCGCCGCCGAGCCTGCGCCGGTGGCGGTGGCCCCGGTGCTGCGCCGGGTGGTACGGATGCTGACGGTGGTGGCACGGGAGCAGGAAACCACTCTCTCCTACGAGGCGGACGAGTCCGCCGTGGTGCTGGCCACCGAGGACGATCTGCACCAAATTCTATATAACCTTATGGAAAACGGCATCAAATATTCCGGCCACATGGGCTTTGTCCACACCGCTCTGACGGTGGAGGGCGGAGACGTGGTGATCCGGGTGGAGGACAACGGCGTCGGGATCTCCGACGAGGATATGCCCCACATTTTCGAGCGCTTTTACCGGGTGGACAAGGCCCGCTCCCGTGAGGTGGGCGGCACCGGTCTGGGCCTGAGCATCGTCAGCGATACGGTGCGCCGCCGGGGCGGCACGGTGTCCGTGGCCCACCGCCCCGCAGGACAGGGTACCCTCTTCACCGTCCGTCTGCCCCAGGTCACAGAGGAAGGAGGGAACACATGAAGCGGCTTCTCGCAGCTCTGCTGACATTTTTTGCGCTGCTGGCCCTCACCGGCTGCGGCGGCTCCTCCTCTGACGGTCCTCACCTACTGCTGTATTATCCCGCCCCCTCCGGCGGCTCCCCCGGCGGCGATGCCATCGTCAGCCGCAGTGTCGATTGGGCCGCCAACAGCACTCTCCCCGCCGAGCAGCAGGTGCGCCGGGTGGTATCCCTTCTGCTGGAGGACAGCGCCGACGGCAGTCTGGAAAGTCCCATCCCTGCCAGCACCCGGCTGCTTGTCTGTCAGGTCTCCGACGGCGCTGCGTGGGTGGATTTCTCCAGCGCCTACGGCCAGCTGTCCGGCATGGAGCTCACCATTGCCGACTACTGCGTGACCCTGTCCCTGTCCCAGATCGTGGGCATCTACTCCGTCCGCATCACCGTCAACGGCACGGAGCTTGTCTACCGGGACAGCAACATCTTTCTGGCCGGGGACGTGCTGATGACCAGTCAGGATGACGTGGTGCAGAACCTCTCCCTGCGGCTCTACTTCCCGGATCGGGAGACTGGAGAGCTGACGGCGGAGGAGCGCCTGCTGACGGTCTACGAGGGCGAAAGTCAGGCGGAGGTGATCCTGTCGGCCCTGAAGGCCGGGCCGGAGAGTGAGAGCCTGTCTCCCCTGCTGCCCACCGGCTTTGCGGTGCTGACGGTACGCACCGAGGGCGGCATCTGCTACCTGAACCTCCCCAAGGGGGATCAGTACCTGATGCCGGAGGACGAGACGGAGCAGCAGCGCATGGTGCAGGGCTTGGTGAATTCCCTGTGCTCTGCCCGTGGTGTCCGGCAGATACAGTTTCTGCTGGACGGCGAGGTAGCCTCCTCCTTGGGCAGCGTGGAGATCAGCCAGCCCTTCTCCCCCATCCGATAGATCCTTCACCCGGAATCTCACATTTTCAACCGTAAGGAGAACATCATGTCTGCTGCTAACGGCACACAGCGGGATATTGGCCTGGATCTGACCAGGATCCTGGCCTTTCTGGCCGTCCCGTCTGTCCATTTCTTTCTGAATTCCACCTACTATGACACGGCCATCGTCGGCCCCCGCATGGCGCTGATGACCGTCATGCGTACCGCCTTTATGGTCTGCGTTCCCCTGTATATGCTGCTCTCCGGCTACCTCTCTGCGGAAAAGCACATCCCTCTGACCCGCCCCGGTCTGCTGGGGTATTACAAAAAGCTTCTCCCCATTTTCCTCACCTACGCCCTCTCCACCGGGGTCATCCTGCTGTATCGGGCGCTATGGCTGGGAGAGGAGCAGACCATCCGCAGCGCCGTGAAGAATCTGCTGAGCTTCCAACAGTATTCGTGGTACATGAATATGTACTTCGGGCTGCTGCTTCTGACGCCGTTTCTCAACGCCCTGTGGCAGAGTCTCGCCACTCCCGCCGCCCGGCGGGCCCTGCTGGCGGTGCTGCTGGTACTGACCGTGCTGCCCGGTATGGTCAATATCTACCATCTGCATAGTGCCGAGACCCTGCTGCATCCGTGGCTCAGCACCTCCTATGACCAGCTGGTGCCGGACTGGTGGCAGCGGCTCTATCCCATCACCTATTACTTTTTAGGGGGCTATCTCCGGGCCCATGTGGACATCAAGCGCCTGCGGACCGGGCGGCTGGCGGCCCTTCTGCTGCTGGCGGTGCTGTGCTTCGGCGGCTACAACGTCTGGCGCAATCAGGGCATCCCCTTCGTCTGGGGCAGCTGGTGCGACTGGGGGAGCCTGCAAAACGTGGTGGACACGGTGCTGGTATTTCTTCTGCTGAACTCCATCCGATATTCCACCCCCCCTACCTCCATTACACGTTTTACCGGCTATCTCTCCAAGCTGACCCTCGGTGCCTATCTGGTGTCGTGGATACCGGACAACTACCTGTACACCATGCTGAAATCTGCCGTCCCCTCGGTGACGGATCAGCTGAACTACTTTCCTCTGACGGTGGGCGGCACCATCCTCATCTCCCTGCTGCTGGCCGCCGTGGTGGAGTGCTGCGTCTCGCTGCTGATGCGTCTGCTCCGCCGCTCCGCCAAGGCGGGAACCGCCGGCACAGCTCAGGCATAGGATGATGCGGGGGCAGCGCCGGTCAGGGATTTTCCCCGGCGGCGTATAAATCCGGCGGCTGCGTGGGAGAATGAAGTTGACCCGCTGCGGCGGGTACTTCTTCCGGCGGAGTGTGGACTTTGTGGATACCAATGTCAGACGTGGAGAGATCTACTATGCCGATCTCAGCCCTGTGGTGGGCAGTGAGCAGGGTGGCGTGCGTCCGGTGCTCATCGTGCAGAACGACACCGGCAACCGCCACAGCCCCACCGTCATCGCAGCGGCCATCACCTCCCAGACGGGGAAGGCCAAGCTGCCCACCCATATTGAGGTGGCGGCCCAGTGCTGCGGCCTGCCCAAGGATTCGGTGATCCTGTTGGAGCAGATCCGTACGCTGGATAAGCGGCGGCTGCGGGAGCGGATGGGTAAGGTGGACGGAACGGTGATGCAGCGGGTAGACGCCGCCATTGCCGTGAGCTTCGGACTGTCCAACAGCCGTCTGGTATGACGCTACATACCGGACGGAGCATAAAAGGGAGGGCCAGTGCATAGAATGCGCTGGCCCTCCCTTTTTATTTGTTGTGGGGGGAGGCTTCTAACAAGGCTTTTTATCTCACCTCTATTGCCTCCGGCGGGTAGCTTTCTTTTATTGTCTCCGGCGGCCTACTTTTTGCCAATTTCTTTTTTGTCTCCGACGGCATACTTTTTGCCAACAGCAGCAAAAAGTATGCAAAAAATGCCGCCAGAAACCCATGGTTTCTGGACTTCCTTTACCTTCAAGAGCTTCGTTCGTTATGGGCCGTCAAGGGAATTGGCTCAGCAATAGACCCGCTGCCGCTCCCACTCAGGTGAAAAGGCGTGTGGGTCTACCGCCGGGGAGCAGATTCCCACGGTAGAACAGCAAACTTCTTCAACTGACCGGGTAGCGGCAGCGTGAGTAGAAATACGCCAATTCCCTGCTTCGGCAGGATTTAGTCAGCAGCTCTTGCACACCGGGAAGGAAGTGCAGAGACCTTGGTTTCTGCTGGCTCTTTTGCCTACTTTTCCAGCTATTGGGAAAAGTAGGCCGCCGGAGGCACGTTCCTTATGCAAAATGCTCCACTGAAAGGAGGTCACCATGGAAAATCGAACCGCCCTGCGCTGGGGCGCACAGGAGGTAGGCCGCCTGACGGCGGCGCCGGAGGGAGCAGACACCTGCTTCCGGGCAGAATACCGGCTGACGGAGGGCCTGTGGCGGCTCTACGCTGTGGGCCGTCAGAACCGGCTGCTGCTGGGCTGCGCCGAGGGCGGGCAGGGTATCCTCCAGCGGCGATTCTCCCGGCAGCTGACGGAGGGGCTGGGAGCGCTGCTGGGCGGGGCAGCGGAGCCGGTATCCGCCCCGGAGGATTGGCGTCCCGTATGGGCCGGAGAGTTTCCCGGACTGGCACTGCCGGAGGGCGCTCTGTGCCGCCGGGTCGGGCGGCGGCGGTATCTGGCCCTGCCCTTCCGGGAGGACGGCCCCTTCCCGCTGACGGGGCTGTTCTGTCTGGCCAGTGTCCGAACCCTCCGGGGCCGGGAGTGGGCCATTTTTGCACTGGAGGACCGGGAGACATAAAAAATTTACATTTACGCTACCATATCTTGTAGGAATGTGGTATACTACTCCCAAACTGGCGGACTATCCGCCGAAAAACGGGAGGCGGAAGCATATGAGATGTCCCTATTGCGGATTCCGGGAGAGTAAGGTCGTGGATTCACGGCCCGCCGACGAGGGCAGCAGCATTCGCCGCAGGCGGGAGTGCCTGTCCTGTGAGAAGCGTTTCACCACCTACGAGACGGTGGAGAGCCTGCCCATGGTGGTCATCAAGAAGGACGGCAGCCGCCAGAGCTTTGACCGCAGCAAGATCCTTCGGGGCATCCAGCGCTCCTGCGAGAAGCGGCCGGTGCCGGTGGCGGACATGGAACGCATGGCCAGTGAGATCGAGCAGGAGGTGCAGAACTCTCTGGAGCGGGAGGTCAGCACCGAGATCATCGGCGAGAAGGTCATGGAGAAACTGAAAAAGGCCGACGAGGTGGCCTATGTGCGCTTTGCCTCGGTGTATCGTCAGTTCAAGGACATCAACACCTTCATGAGTGAGCTGAACAAGCTCCTCAGCGAAAAATGATCACAGGATATTCCGAATGCTGATGCGCTCCAGCGCATCCAGCGCATCCAGCTGACATTGCAGCTCTGCCAGCTCCGGCAGCAGGGCCTGCGAGTCACCGGTATCGCACAGGGTACGGCAGCGGGTCAGCAGCGTCTGCACCTCTCCTAAGGTGCTGTGGTGTACCACGATATGCAGGTAGATCTGGGCTTCGTCCCAGTCTGCCGCCAGAGCGTCCAGTTCCCGGCGGGCCTCCGGCCAGCGCTCCGACCGGGCGTATCGGGCGGTCTCGGCAGCCATGCCGGACCACCGGTCCGTGTGCTGCCGCAGCAAAAGCCCGTTGGCGATGCACAGTCCCAGCAGCAGAAGGATCGTCACCGTCGGCAGGATCAGCGCACGTCTCATGCCTTCCCCTCCTTGGGCAGGCATACCACGCTGCCCGCCTCATCCACCGACAGCAGGAACACCTCACGGGGTGACCGGACCCCGGCGTCCCGAAGCCGGGCCTGAAGCCACCCATCGTCCAGCCCCAGCCGCTCCATGCTGCGGCGCAGCAGGCGGCCGTCGCTGATGACCACGGTGGGCAGGGTCTGTGGATCCTCCGGCTGGAGAGACAACTGCCGGGGCGTCACCGGCTGGCAGTCCGCCCGTGGCAGGACGGACAGCTGACCGCTGGTCTCCAGCACAGCGTACTTCACCTCCTGCAGATCGGAGATGCCCTGCCCCCGCAGAGCCTCCAGCAGCTCATCCACCGTCAGGCGGTTGCGGCGCATGGCATCCTGCAGGATGTGGCCGCTGCGGATGATGAGCGTCGGCTCCCCGCACAGAAGCGTGCGGAAGCGGACGCTGCGGAGACTTCCATAGCTGAGGAGCATGGACAGCGACAGCAGCGTGACGATGGGGACGATGCCGTTAACCAGAGGGATGCCGAAATCCTGCATGGGGACGGAGGCCAGATCGCTGAGAAGCATGGTCAGCACCAGCTCGATGGGCTCCAGCTCTCCGATCTGACGCTTGCCGGTGATGCGAAGTCCTGCAATCAGCAGGAGATAAAGAATGACGGTGCGGAAAAATGCCGTTGCCATGAATAAGCGCCCTCCTTTTCCGGCAGTATTTGCCGCAGGAGGGAAAATTATCCACGATAGAAGCAGCCAGGGCTGTTTTTATAAAGACGCAGCAGAGAAAGGAGGCCATGGGAATCTCCCATCACAAGCGCCAGTGCCTGCCCTCCGGCAGGACAACGAGGAGGAGAGAGGATCGAGCGTTTCGGCGGAAGCTCTCCCGTGCCGCTTCGGGTGCGTGACGCAGCCGGTAAATATGCGGGTGACCGCAAAACAGAGAGGCTGTGACCGGAGTGGCTCATGCGGATGGACTGCGTATCCGCATGGGCCGATGAATCAAGCGATTTCAGGAGGAATTTTAAGATATGTGCGGAATTGTAGGATACGTGGGCCAGCAGGAAGCTGCTCCCATCCTGTTGGACGGTCTGCGCCGTCTGGAGTACCGTGGCTACGACTCGGCGGGCATCGCCGTGTGCGGCGATGGGCAGCTGCGGGTGAAGAAGTCCCGTGGCCGGCTGCAGGTGCTCAGTGACCTGACCCACGACGGGGCGGATCTGCCGGGCCATCTGGGCATCGGCCACACCCGCTGGGCCACCCACGGGGAGCCCAACGACATCAACGCCCACCCCCATGTGAGCCAGAGTGGCCGCATCGCCGTGGTACACAACGGCATTATCGAAAACTACGCCGAGCTGAAGGAGCAGCTGCTCCACAAGGGCTACGGCTTCCGGTCCGAGACGGATACGGAGGTGGTAGCCCAGCTGCTGGACTACTATTATGCCGACTGCGGCGACATCTTTGAGGCCATGATCCGGATGCTCCACGCCGTGGACGGGGCCTATGCTCTGGGCATCATCTGCGCCGACTACCCGGACCGTCTGCTGTGCGCCCGGAAGGATGCGCCGCTGCTGCTGGGCTTCGGTGAGGGGGAGAACATGATCGCCTCCGACGTGACGGCCATCATCCGCCACACACGGGACATCGCCTATCTGGACGACGGCGAGCTGGCCATTCTCAGTGCTAAGGGCATCCGGGTATACGACAGCCAGATGCGCCCCATCGAGAAGGAACACCGCCATGTGGACTGGGACGTGGCCGCCGCCGAGAAGGGCGGGTACGAGCACTTCATGCTCAAGGAGATCCATGAGCAGCCCCGTGCCATCCGAGAGGCCACTGCCGCCCGCATCCAAGGTGGTCAGGTGGTGCTGCGGGACCTGAATATGACCGATCAGCAGATCCGGGACATCAACAAGATCTTCATTGTGGCCTGCGGATCGTCGTATCACGTGGGGATGGTGGGCAAGTACAATCTGGAGCGGATGCTGCGGCGCAGCGTGGAGGTGTGTCTGGCCTCCGAGTTCCGGTACAGCGACCCCATTGTGGGCAAGGGCGATCTGGTCATCGTCATCAGCCAGTCCGGCGAGACGCTGGACACCATGGCGGCCCTGCGGGAGGCCAAGCGCCGGGGCGCCCACATCCTGAGCATCGTTAACGTGGTAGGCTCCTCTATCGCACGGGAATCCCATACGGTGCTCTATACGTGGGCCGGGCCGGAGATCGCCGTGGCCACTACCAAGGCATACAGCACCCAGATGGCGGTGCTGAATCTGCTGGGACTGTATTTCAGTCAGGTCATGGGGACGCTGGATCACGCAGTGTACAGCGCCATGGTTCGAGGCATCGAAAAGCTGCCGGAGCAGATGGAGCGTATTCTGGAGCAGGCGGAGCACATCCACGACATCGCCAAGCGCTGCGCCGACCGGGAGGATGTGTTCTTCATCGGTCGGAATCTGGACTACGCCCTGTCGCTGGAGGGGAGCCTGAAGCTCAAGGAGATCAGCTATATCCACTCCGAGGCCTACGCCTCCGGCGAGCTGAAGCATGGCACCATTTCCCTCATTGAGGATGGCACGCTGGTCATTGCGCTGGGGACGTATACCCCGCTGTTTGACAAGGCCATGAGCAATGTGGTGGAGGTGCAGGCCCGTGGCGCACAGGTACTGGCCCTGACCACTGAGAGCCATGCCGGGGAGATGGGCAAGCGTGTCCCCATGCTGATGACCATTCCCGACACCGAGGAGATGCTGCTGCCCCAGCTGGGCGTGGTGCCGCTGCAGCTGCTGAGCTACTACATTGCGCTGGAGCGTGGCTGCGACATCGACAAGCCCCGGAATCTGGCCAAGAGCGTCACGGTGGAGTAGGCTCTCTGTCCCGTTTTTCCTGCGGAAAACCGAAAAAATCAACAAAAACCTGCGGTACACGGTACCGCAGGTTTTTTATTTCTCTCCCTCACACGTTTTCGCCGTGGGGCAGGTCCGGATAGGGAATAATGGCTGGCTGCTGGGGCCGGTGGGGCGCAAGGAGCTTCTCCATCCAGACCATGTCGTACCAGCGGCCGAACTTATAGCCGCAGCGGCGGAAGGTCCCGGCCAGCGTGAAGCCCAGATGCTCATGGAACTGGGCGCTGTTGCGGGTGAGATACTCGTCCTCCGCCTCCGGCCAGCCGATGCAGGCGTAGAGGTTCAGCACCCCCATCTGCGCCAACCGCTGTTCCAGCGCCGTATACAGCTGCCGCCCCAGCCCCATTTTCCGGGCGTCGCGGGCCAGATAGATGGTCAGCTCACAGCTCCAGTCATAAGCGGCCCGACCCACAAAAGCCCCGGCGTAGGCGTAGCCCTGCACCGTGCCGTCCACCTCCGCCACCAGATAGGGGTAGCGGCTCATGATGTGCCGCATCCGTCGGCAAAACTCCTCCTGCGTGGGGGTGGTGTATTCGAAGCTGATGGCGGTATGCTGAACATAGTAGCTGTAAATTTCCAGCAGACGGGGCGCATCGGAGATACAGGCGTCCCGGATAATGACAGACATGGCGTGTTCCTCCCGGATAATGGAATCGATTGCATTTAAGTATAGTGCCGGGGCCAAAAATGTCAAGAAAAATCGCTTCTTGACATGACCCGCTTTTGATACTACACTTTTGAACCATAGGGAGGGATATTCATGGAGAGCGGACAGCTGCGAAAGCTGAACCTGTGCTACGCCGGGATCCAGATCCTTTACTGGGCGGGCTTTGCCGCCATATGGGCCTTTTTGTCGGTGCTGCTTCTATACCGTGGCTTCAGCAACAGCCAGATCGGTACGGTGTCTGCGCTGGCGCTGCTGATGCCCTTGGCGGTGCAGCCGGTGCTGGCGTCGCTGGCGGACCGGGACCGACGCTTTACCAGCCGCCGGCTGGCCATGGCCCTGACGGGACTTCTGCTGCTGTGCGCCGTGGGGCTGTGGTGCTCCGCCGGGAGCATGGCGGTGACGGCGGCCCTGTATGTGCTGGTGGGCATCTCTCTGACGGCCACGGCCCCCTTCCACAGTGCCATGGCCATGGAGCTGCAGCAGCATGGCGTGGCCCTGAACTACGGCCTGAGCCGGGGTCTCGGCTCCGCCTGCTACGCCGCATCGGTACTGGTGCTGGGCGTGGTGGTGGAGCGGTACGCCCCCACGGCGGTGCTGCCGGTATTTGCCGGGGAAATGCTGCTGCTCCTGCTGCTGACATGGCGCTTCCGGGCCTCCCGCACGATGGAGGCCGCCGCAGGAAGCAGCCCGGTGCTGTCCGTGGGACAGCTGCTGCGGCGTTACCCCGCCTACACATGGCTTCTGGTGGGCTGTGCGCCGCTGATGGCCTGCCACAGCGCCACCTGCACCTACATGATCCATATCGTGGGCAAGGTGGGCGGCAGCGAGAGCATGATGGGCTCGGCGCTGGCGGTGGCGGCGTTTCTGGAGCTGCCCGCCATGGGCCTGTTCAGCCGGGTGCGGCGGAAGGTACCGTTGGCGTGGCTGCTGATCTTCTGCGCCGTCTTCTTCGTCATCCGGGCCGGGCTGTTCTGGGCAGCCCGGTCGGTGCCGGTGCTGTATCTGGCGGCGGCGCTGGACTTCTTCGAGTACGGCATTTTCATCCCCGCCACGGTATACTATGTGGCCGAGCACATTGACCCGGCCAATCAGGTGAAGGGCCAGTCCCTCATGGGCATGGCCACCACCGGCGTCGGCTCCGCCTTCGGCAACTTCGTCAGCGGCCAGCTGCTGGACCGGGCCGGCGTAAATGGGATGCTGCTGTTCTGCACCATCTGCGCCACGGTGGGTCTACTGGTGGTCATCTATGCCGTGCGGAAGAAATAAATGTAAGAAACAGGCCGGAAGTCAAGTACTTCCGGCCTGTCAGCGTG
>OIYU01000726.1_pt1 | contig 23774 bp, 20 predicted proteins | sample 1588321 | NCBI WGS metagenome assembly OIYU01 (sample SAMN03283258) | human gut metagenome | biome: human-associated habitat; material: feces | host: Homo sapiens | place: USA | collected 2013 | reverse complement strand
GTGATATGTCCGGCAGCTTCTTTGCCAACAACTACCCCTGCCTGATGGCCGGTGTGGCTATGGGTCGTACCCTGACCTACGCCATGAAGGCTGTCAAGCAGATGGCCGGTCTGGAGAATGCCTGATAAAGCGCAGTTCTCCGACATACTCTAAGCGTTTCTTCTTTTCTTCTTTTTCATGTGAAGAGGGGCAGCCCGATTTGGGGCTGCCCCTCTTTGCGTTTTTGCCCCGCACACCCTCTACACAAATGCCCGCGATTGTGCTATGATAAGCGTGAAACCGGGCAGTTTATTCCCGCCCGGTCAGAGATCGAGGTGTTTGTACAAATGTCGGATATTCTGGATACCTTACGGCAGGAAGGGGTGGATCCCGCCCTGCTTACGGCGGTGCAGGAATACCGCGCCGCCCATCCGCTCAGCGAGGCGCTGCGCCCGCGCATCCCCGCCCCTGCCTTTACCTACTACGGCAAAGAGGTGTGGGAACAGGCGCTGGCGGCCATCCTCTGCGGCGAAAACCTGCTGCTGGCCGGCGGCAAAGCCACCGGCAAAAACGTGCTGGCAGAAAACCTTGCCGCCGCCTTTGGCCGCCCCGCATGGGACATCTCCTTTCATGTAAACATGGATGCCGCCTCCCTCATCGGCATGGATACCTTTGCGGGCGGGCAGGTAGTGTTCCGTCCCGGGCCGGTGTACCGCTGCGCACAGTGCGGCGGCTTTGGCGTGCTGGACGAGATCAACATGGCCAAAAACGAGGCGCTGGCGGTGCTGCACGCGGTACTGGATTTCCGCCGCGCCATCGACGTGCCCGGGTACGACCGCATTCCGCTGGCTGAGGAGACCCGCTTTATCGCCACCATGAACTACGGCTACGCGGGCACCCGGGAGCTGAACGAAGCGCTCACCTCCCGCTTTGCGGTGGTGCAGATGCCCACCATCACGCAGGATAATCTGGAAAAGCTGCTGCGGGCGCAGTTCCCGGATCTTGCCGCAAAGTATGTGCACCAGTTCGCACTGCTGTTTCTGGACCTGCAGAAAAAGTGCGACAGTGCCGAGATCTCCACCAAGGCGCTGGATCTGCGCGGTATGCTGGACGCGCTGCGGCTGATCCGCAGGGGCATCCCCGCCGGGGCGGCGCTGGATATGGGCATCACCAACAAGGCCTTTGACTCCTACGAGCAGGGACTGATCCGGGACGTGATCGCCGCGCGCATCCCGGCCAAGCTGGATGCCGGAAAGCTGTTTGCCTGATGGACGCCCAGAGCTACACCGCGCAGGAGCGGCGTGCGGCCAATCAGGTCTGGGCCGCTGCTGGTGCTTACGGCTTCGAGCCGCTGTTTCTGGCCCGCAACACAGACGGCACCATTGATTTTTACATGAACTGCATCGTGGGGCTGGTGCATAAATACTACGGTGATGCGCTGATCCGGGACATTTTTTCCGCTTGGGAGGGCGATGTGCGCCAGCCCATGCTGGACGACATGGCGTGGCTGTACTTAGAAAACGCAGCCTACCGGCTGGAGCTGCCCCGCCGCCCGGTGCTGGAGGCGCTGCGGTTTGCCCACGCGGACTACTTTTTTGCCATCCAGTATAAGCTTTCGCGGCAGGAGTGGATGGCGAAAAACCAGCTGGTGTACACCATGCAGGCTGCGCGCTGGCGCAAGGTTCTGGGACACACCGCCCCGGTCATGACCCCTTACGAGAGCAGCCTTGCCGCCGCGCTGGAGCCGGAGACCGTACCGGAACCAGCACAGCTCAAAAACGACCTGCTGGCGCTGTTTGCAAAATTCGCCCTGTTTGACGGCAAGGTGCGCCAGAAGCCCGCGCTGCATCTGCGGCTGCAAGGCTTTTGGGCAAAGCTTGCCACCAAAACCATGCCCACCCAGATGATCAAGACCGACCGGGTGACAGTGGAGCATTCCGGCGCGGTGGATGCTGCTGGCAGCGGGCTGGCGGTGGACAAGCGCCGGGCAAACATCACCCTGAAGCAACGCGCCGCACAGGATCGTGCCTACATTGAAAGCTGCTTCGGGCGCTGCTTCTACCCGCCGGAGCAGCTGCGCAAGACCGAGCAGGAGCTGTGCACCGGAGTGCATCTGGGCTGTCATTTGTGGTTCAGCGCCGGTGTACCCAGCCCGGCGCAGGCGCCCACCCCGGAAGCGCGGCAGCTGGCGCAGCAAGCCGAATTGCAGGCCGAACGCAACCGCGCCTACTATGCAAAAAATCAGGAGCTGCACCGCAGCGTGGTGCTGCGCCTTACCGAACAGATCCGCAACTGTATTCTGGTGCATCAGCAGCCCGACCAGCGGGTGGCGCGCAGCGGTAACCTGTGCGCCGGGCGGGTGTGGCGCGCCCCTTACCTGAACGATAACAGGGTGTTTTTGTGCCCGGAGGAGGAAAACTGCCCCGCTTTTACGGTGGATCTGCTGCTGGACGCCTCCGCCTCCCGCCTGCACTGTCAGGAGGTGATTGCGGCGCAGGGTGTCATTCTGGCCGAAAGCTTGGCCAACTGCGGTATTCCGGTGCGAGTAAGTGCCTTTAGCAGCCTGCGGGGCTACACGGTACTGCGGGTGCTGAAAGGCTTTGCGGACAAGAACCGGCAGAGCATCTTCCGGTACTTCGCCTCAGGCTGGAACCGGGACGGTCTGGCACTGCGAGCTGCGGGCGATCTGATCCGGTACGCCCCCGGCCCCGCCCCGCGCCACCTGATGATCCTGCTGACCGATGCCAGCCCCAACGACAGCCGCCGCATTCCGCCCACAGCAGAGAACCCGCTGGGCTGCGCCTACGAGGACGCCGCCGGTGTTACCGATACCGCCGCGCAGGTGCGCACCTTGCAGCGGCAGGGGGTGCGGGTGTCTGCCGTTTTTATGGGCGAGGACAGCAGCGCCGGTGCCGCCACGCAGATCTACGGCAAAAATATGGCGCGCATCCGCGGCATGGATCAGCTTGCCCGCGCTGCCGGGCGATTGATCCAGAACGAGATTCGGGAGCTTGGCGATTGAAAAATATAAAATGACCCCTGTGGGAGCAACTCCTGCCTTAGCCGGCATCTCCCGCAGGGGTCATTTTTCACAACCGATTATCATAAAGCACAACCATGCTTTGAACTTCTGTTTGCTCCATGCCATAAGCTTTTGCAAAATTTTGTCGTTTCAAAGAAACTTGCAGTTGTTTTTTCCTTAAAAGTATGCTATACTACGTTCAGAGAAGTTTTATACAGCCTGTCGGCCCGATCACCCGGCTGGTACTTTTACAACGTTTCGCTGTTTGCTTTTTTAGGAAGGAGATCAATCATGGACGCTTCCCGTTATTTTGACGCCATGCACAACGCCATGTCCACCCTGCACGCCGGTGCACAGCTGCTGCTCACCATCCGTTTGCAGGACACCTGCGGCAACGATGCCTATCTTGAAGTAAAACAGCTGCCCGGGGAGCAGAGCGCCCTTGTGTGCTACTCCACCATGGGGCGGCGCTGCCTGAATTTTCAGCTGTTCCGCAAGGGCTGGCAGCTGTGCCACAATGCCGATGGGCAGCTGACCGGACGTTTTCCGTCCAGTGCCGACAGCCTGCTCAGCCAGACCGACTTCCGCGCCTACTGCCGGGAGGATCGGCTGGATGCCGCCCGCACCCAGCGCCTTGTGGAGGAACTGGGGCAGCGCGCCGGCACGAACTATGTTGGTGTCATCCCGCAGAATGCCCGCACCGGCGCACAGATCACGGTGGAAAGTCACCTTGGCTGCGGCGCACGCTGGAGTTACTGGAATCAGGACGCTTCCCCCTGCCTGCCGCTGGCCGCAATTTTGTACTGGCTGGCTGATTTTCTGGCCGGGAACGAGCGCCGCGCGTTGCAATCTGACCCGCAGGCCGCTGCACTGGCTGCGCAGTGGCTGACAAAGGACACTGCTGTGTTCTTTTGCCCCTCCCCTGCCCTGACGGTATCCTCTGCGGCCAGCCATACTGCCCCGGCTGGACGGCGCACCCGCCCCGCCCCGGTGCCTGCCGCACGCAGCAAGAGCTGGCAGAGCGTTCTGGCTGCCATGGCTGCGGTATAAGCTGGCACCTTTTCAATCTGGTTTACATATAAAAGACGAGTGCATCGGCAAAACCGAGCACTCGTCTTTTTTTACAAAATAACAGCAAAAAAGCACCCCGCCAACCGTTTCCGGTCAGCGGGGTGCTTAGTGCTTATAGTTTACGGTTCAGCTTACACTGCACAGCACAGGGAGGAAATCACTCCTCGATGTAGCCGTACTGGAAGTACCAGTAGCCGTAGGGGCTGTGCCAGACGCCCTTCAGAGAAGAGCTCTGCAGCCAGAAGTCGTTGTAGTAAGCAACGGGGATGCAGCCCATATCCTCCATCAGGATGTCCTCAGCCTTATGCAGCTGCGCAAAGTGCTCGGCAGGATCAGCAACCTTGGAAGCCTCCATAGCAGCATCGAAGTCAGGGTTGGAGTACTTACCATCATTGTTGCCGTTGTCGGTGCAGAACATCTCGATCATGTTGGAAGGATCGTTGTAGTCCATGACCCAGCCGTTACGGGCAACATCGTACTCGCCGGCACGGCGAGCAGCGGTGAAGGCAGACCACTCCATCTTGCTGATGCTCAAAGTGATGCCCAGATCGCCCCAAGTCTGCTGCAGGTACTCTGCCAGAGGCACATGGTAGCCGGAATCGTTGGTGCTGTACTCGATGGTGGGGTAGCCCTCGCCATTGGGGTAGCCAGCCTCTTCCAGCAGCTTCTTAGCCTCGGCCATATTTGCCTCGTAGTCATCAGCAATGTAGGGAGAACCGCCGTTTGCGTTGTCGTAGAAGTAACCGTTCTCGTCCACGATGCCAGGGCCGACAATGTTGGAAGCAGCAGAGTAGGTGCCCTGCATGATGGTGTTGGCAACGTAGTCGCGGTCGATAGCCAGAGCCAGAGCCTTGCGGACCTTGGCATCCTTGAAGGCATCGCGCTGCAGGTTCATGCTGATGTAGTAGGTGCCCAGAATGGTGTCAACATAGAAGTCGCCGCCGTCCTCTGCCTTGGTCAGGCTGGGGATCTCGTCGGTGGGCACGTCCTTGATCAGGACAGCCTCGCCGCTGTTATAAGCAGCGAAGGAAGCGGAAGAGTCCTCCAGCAGCAGCAGGGTAATGCTGTCGGAAACGATCTTGGAGCTGTCCCAGCCGCCAACGTAGTTGGGGTTCTTGGTCAGGACGATACGCTCGGAGGGAGTCCACTCGGTGATCATGTAGGGGCCATTGGAGACGAAGGTCTCAGCGGAGGTGCACCATGCATCGCCGTTGGCCTCAACGGTAGCCTGCTGCACAGGGCTCATGGATGCGAATGCGGCCATCTTGTCGAAGTAGGAGCAGGGGTAGGACAGCACGATGGTCAGGGTCTTGCCGTCATCGCTTGCCTTAACGTTCAGATCATCGGGGTTGGGCTCTGCAGTGGGGTTGCCGTCTGCATCGGGGAAGCCGGCAGCTGCGTCGTAGCCGTCGATCATGCCCAGGCAGGTCGCTGCATAGGGAGCAGCGGTAGCAGGATCAGCCATACGCTTGAAGCTGTACTCGAAGTCCTTAGCGGTCAGGTCGGTGCCATCGCTCCACTTCAGACCGTCACGCATGGTGAAGGTCCAGGTCAGGCCGTCCTCGCTTTCTTCCCAGCTCTCAGCCTGGCCACCAATAACTTCGTTGTTCTCATTGATGATCAGCAGGGGCTCGAAGATGGTGATGATGGTGTTGGCACCATCAACAGCGCTGTTCAAAGAGGGATCCAGAGTCTCGGGGTTGGGGCCGTACTGGACGGTGAAGCCAGCGGTGTTGACACTGCCGGTAGAAGAGCCAGCAGCGGAAGAAGCAGTGCCGGAGGTTGCGGTAGAACCGGACTTGCTGCCGCCACAGGCTGCCAGACCCAGAGCAGCGGCACCCACGCCTGCAACCTTGAGGAAATTACGACGAGAAATGCGTTTCATAATAATATCCTTCCCTTATATCAAATTTGAGTGTGCCAGGTTCCCCCAGCCGCCTCTATATTCGATCCGGTGCAAATGTACACCGGAGGAACACGAATGATTATAATGCGTTCTCATGCCGGTTACAAGTCCAAAACTTGGACTGTAACCATTTTGTGACAACATTTCAGCGCTAAGTTGAATTGTTTTCACCTTTCACTGGCGTGAAGTGTTCTCACTTCACGCGGTCAAGGTGATGGCAGGCTGCCCAGTGGCCGGTGGAGACTTCCTTGAACTCGGGCACCTCGTTGGCGCACTGCTCGTCTGCATAGGGGCAGCGGGTGCGGAAACGGCAGCCGGACGGCGGGTTCAGGGGGCTGGGCACATCGCCCTGCAGCACGATACGCTTGGACTGGCGGGCCGTAATGGGGTCTGCCACCGGAATTGCGGAAATCAGGCTGCGGGTGTAGGGGTGGATGCTGTGGGTGATCAGCTCGTAGCTGTCGGCCAGCTCCACCATCTTGCCCAGATACATCACGCCGATGCGGTTGGAGATGTGCTTGACAACGCTCAGGTCATGGGCGATGAACAGGTAGGTCAGACCCATCTCCTGCTGCAGATCCTCGAACATATTGACGACCTGTGCCTGAATGGAAACGTCCAGTGCGGAGACAGGCTCGTCACAAACGATGAACTCGGGGTTCACAGCCAGTGCACGGGCAATGCCCACGCGCTGACGCTGACCGCCGGAGAACTCGTGGCAGTAGCGGTTTGCGTGCTCGCTGTTCAGGCCAACGCGCTCCAGCAGGGCGATGATCTTATCGTGGCGGTCCTTCTCGTTCTCGGCCAGATGATGGATATCAATGCCCTCGCCCACGATGTCGCCAATGGTCATGCGGGGGTCCAGACTTGCGTAGGGATCCTGAAAAACGATCTGCATCCGACGGCGGTAGGGCAGCATATCCACTGCGATCTTGTTGTCCTTATCGAACAGCAGGTTGCCGTCATAGTAGATCTTGCCGCCGGTGGGCTCGTACAGGCGCAGCAGGGTGCGGCCGGTAGTGGTCTTGCCACAGCCGGACTCGCCTACCAGACCAAGGGTCTCGCCCTTGCGGATGGCAAAGCTTACGTCATCCACAGCCTGAACGTACTTGCGGTTCTTGCCCACACCGCCGGCGGGGAAATACTGCTGCAGGTGCTGGACTTCAACCAGCGTCTTGTGTTCACTCATTCTGCCTTTTCCCCTTTCTCAAATGCAGCCTTCTGCTGCAGCCAGCAGTAGGTATAGTGGGTATCGCTGAGCTCGGTGCGCGGGGGCATCTTGCTCAGACAAATCTTCATGCAGTTCTTGCAGCGGGGCGCAAAGGGGCAGCCGGCCGGCGGATTCAGCAGGTCCACAGGGGTACCCTCGATGGGCACAAGGCGCTCGTGCTCTGCGGTGTTCAGCTTGGGGATGGAGTTGATCAGACCCTTGGTGTACTCGTGACCCGGCTGGTAGAAGATCTCGTCGGTGGTGCCGTACTCCACAATGTGGCCGGCGTACATGACGGCGATCTTCTCGCACATGGAAGCCACAACGCCCAAATCATGGGTGATCATGATGATGCTCATGCCCAGCTTCTTGCGCAGATCCTGCATCAGCTCAAGGATCTGTGCCTGAATGGTCACGTCCAATGCAGTGGTGGGCTCGTCAGCAATCAGCAGCTTGGGCTCACAGGCCAGTGCAATCGCGATCATCACGCGCTGGCGCATACCGCCGGACAGCTCGTGGGGGTACTGCTTCAGACGCTTCTCGGGCTCATTGATGCCAACCAGCTCCAGCAGCTCCTTGGCGCGTGCCCATGCATCGGCCTTGTTCTTATCGGTGTGCAGGCGGATGACCTCCACGATCTGGTTGCCGATGGTGTACACCGGGTTCAGGCTGGTCATGGGGTCCTGGAAGATGATGGAGACCTCGTTGCCGCGGATCTTGCGGAAGTCCTTCTCCTTCATGTTCTCGATCTCGTGGCCGTTGAACCACACCTTGCCGCCCACCAGCTTGCCGGGATAAGCGGTCAGACCCATAACGGAGTAGGCGGTGACCGACTTACCGGAGCCGGACTCGCCCACAACGCCCAGAACATCGCCCTGATTCATGGTAAAGGAAACGCCGTTCAGTGCCTTTACTTCGCCCGCAGGGGTGAAGAAAGAAAGGCGTTCTTCTTTGATATCAAGAATTTTCTCGCTCATTTCTGTTCACCTCATCAATTCTTCAGCTTCGGGTCAAAGGCATCGCGCAGGCCATCGCCGAACAGGTTGAACACAAGGATCATCACGCTGATCATCAGTGCGGGGGCGATCAGCAGATGGGGGTAGGTGTTCATGCCCTTGACGGCATCGGTAGCCAGAGAACCCAGAGAAGGCAGCGGGGCTGCAACACCCAGACCGATGAAGCTCAGGTAGCTCTCGGTGAAGATGGAAGCCGGGATCTGCAGGGTGGTGGTAACGATCAGGGTACCGATGCAGTTGGTGAGCAGATGCTTTTTGATGATGCGGCCGCTGGAAGCGCCCAGTGCGCGGGCAGCGGTAACGTACTCGCTCTCCTTCAGGATCAGGATCTGGCTGCGGACGATACGCGCCATGCCGACCCAGTACAGCAGAGCGAAGATGATGAAGATGGAGATCATGTTGGGGCCCAAGGTCTGCATCCACTTAAAGCCAGGCTGTGTGGCCAGCTTATCCAGGGGATCCTTCAAGGCCATGCCCAGCAGGATGATCAGCAGAATATCGGGGATGGTGTACAGGATATCTGTAATACGCATCATGATATTATCCACCCAGCCGCCGGCAAAAGCCGCAACCGCACCATAGGTGGCACCGATGATCAGCACCAGCACAGAAGCGATCAGACCGACGGACAGGCTGACGCGGGTACCCATCATGATACGCACCGCGAAGTCACGGCCCATACGGTCGGTGCCCAGAATGTGCGGGAACACCTTTTCGCCTGCGTCGATACGCACCTGCTCGGAAGCAGAGTACTCAAAGGGCTTCAGGTTGTTGCTGCCCTTCATCTGCTCGGAGTAGCTGTAAGGCCAGACGGCGGGCAGCAGGTAGGCAAAGATGGCAATGGCAATGATGAACACAAAGCTGACCATGGCGATCTTGTTCTTCTTCAGGCGGCGGATACCGTCCTTCCAGAAGTTGACGCTTTCGCGCATGACCACCAGGCTCTGCTTTTCCTCATTGCTGGCGGGCAGAAAATCCTCCGCGTTGAGCTGCAGGCTGAGCGGATTCTTTTTAATGTTTTCCATGAAAATCGCTCCTTTCTCTTACTGCAGTTTGATGCGCGGGTCGATGATCTTATAAAGGATATCCACGATCACGTTTGCAATGATGACCATGCTGGACAGCAGGATGGTGGTGCCCATGATCATGGTGTAGTCACGGTTGGTGATGGCAGACACGAAGTCGCGGCCCAGACCGGGCACGGAGAAGATCTTTTCCACCACAAAAGAACCGGTCATCAGGCTGGCCAGCATGGGGCCGACGTAGGTGATGACAGGCAGGATGGCGTTGCGCAGTGCGTGCTTGAACAGGATCATGAACTGGGAAACGCCCTTTGCGCGTGCGGTGCGCATATAGTCCTGACCCATAACGTCCAGCAGGCTGGAGCGCATCAGACGGGTGATATAAGCCGAGGGATAGATGGCCAGTGCGGTGACCGGCATGATATAGGCGGCTGCGCTGTTCAGACCAACGGTGGGCAGCACCTTCATGTTCATACCAAACTGGTACAAAAGCAGCACGCTGGAAATAAAGCTGGGGATCGCGATGCCACAGGTTGCAAACACGATAATGAGGTTATCCAGCCACTTACCACGGTTATAGGCCGAAATGCAGCCCAGCGGGATGCCCACGCACAGAGCCACCACCACTGCAATGCCTGCCAGACGGCAGGACACCGGCAGTTTGCTGGCGATGATCTGGTTCACGGTACGGCCGCGCTGACGCAGGCTCAGACCCAGATCGCCGTGCAAAAGGCTCTCCATGTAGTTGACGTACTGCACACCCAGCGGCTTATCCAGGCCATACTTTTCGGCCAGAGCCTGCTGAGCAGCGGCACTGATGGACTTTTCTGCCACGAACGGGCCACCGGGGACCAGGTTCATGACAAAAAAGGTAACCGTAGCCACAATGAAGATACTGAAGATACCCATTGCGACACGCTTGATGATGTACTTTGCCATCGTTTGATGCCACTCCAATCCTATCAATGAATTACTGTTTTTGCTCTCAGGCCGAGCCACACTTTCCCGCAGTCCGCCAGCCTCACACATAGCGGACGTCTGTCCTTGGCACGCGGACAGAAAAGCGAATAATAAAACGATGGCATCTTGCGGTTGCATAAACACCATCGTCCATACCCGAGAAACACTCTATCTATTATAAAGATAACCACGATTTTTGTCAATTTACATGAAAAAAATTCACTTCATTATAGCAAAGCATGAGTGAAATCTTATACTTTATACAAATTTCCTGTACATTTGTAGGTAAAAGTGCTACTTTTCCGGCCTTTTGGGGGATTGTTCCGTTGGCGCGTACAATCCGCCCTCCCCTGTCGGCGTAAAAGGCAGCGTCTCTGCCGCAGAGTCATCCGTCCATGTCATCGGCATTTTTCTCCATGTTGGAGGAAACTTGGCAAAAAAGACCACCCGCAGCCCCTTCTCCGGCACGGTCGGTGCCCGGGAGATATGCTGCGGGTGGTCATGGGTCGTTTTGCGGGTCAGGAGTACAGTTTTGCGGTCAGCTGGGAGTACATGGCGCTCTTCTGTGCCTTATAGGAAGCCATTGCCTGATCAGCCAAGGCGGTGCTCTGGCCGTTGGCGGTCAGCACAGTGCGCATCTGGCTGACGATGCTCTCCACTTCCTTATCGTAAGATGCCTGCATCGCATACAGTCTGCCGCTTCTCGCCAGTGCAATGGAGATTTTGCGCGCCTGTGTCTGCTGAGACTCCGGCAGCGCCTTGTATTCTGCCTTTGCCCCGGCAATGCAGCTGTTCAGCTCCGACTCAGCGCGCGCCTTGACACTGTACAGCTGCTTCAGCAGCGCCTTGACCTCCGTCTCGTAGGCAGCTTCCTGTTTACCGGAAGAGGACGCCGGTTTTTCTGCGGCAGAAGCAGTGCTGGAGCCGGATGTGCCGGTAGTGTTCTCCTTCTTGCCGGAAGAGGACGCATTGCTGCTCTCCGTCTGGGAGCCAGAGCTCCCCGAGGAAGCGGCAGAACCTGCTTCCTCCTGCGGAGCACTGGCCGCCGCCTCCTGTTCCCCGCCGCTGGATGCAGCAGCTTCGCCGGTCAGCTCCTCCAGCGTGATCTCGCCGCTGAGCAGCTTATCCAGATCATCATCCGTCAGGGTGAACTGTGTGCTGTCCGCCGGGGCATCCGGCAGGGTTTCCGGCAGACTAGCTGCCATGCTGCGAAGATAGAGCAGCACACCAAGGACAGCTGCTGCCAACAATGCCACCAGCGTGCCCAGCACGATCAACACGATTTTCAGGACCTTATTTTTCTTCATATCAAAATCCGCTGCCCGGGCAGAGTATTCCTCCGCCCGGGCAGTTTTCTCCTTACTAATTGGATCAGACCCACATTCCCAAAAACTTTTTGGGCTGATGCAGGGTCGCAGCGTCCAGCTCCTGATCATGGAACAGTTCATCGCCGTTGCGCACGATGCGGGCAGCCGTCTCCTTGCCAAGCAGCTTTTCCAGCTGCTGCACGCCCTGTGCCATACGGGGCGGGCGCTTGTCCGGGGAATGGGTGTCGGTGGAGATGACATGGACCAATCCCCACTGGATGAACTTACACAACTTTTTGCAGAGCTTAGGCTCCAGCAGTGCTCCTGCGTTGATCTGCGCATAGGCACCGGCGGCTACCCAGTCGTACAGCAGGGTGGGATCCTCCAGCACATAGGGGTAGCGCTCGATATGCGCGATCAGCGGCACGATGCCCTGCTGCTGCAGATTGTACAGGGTCTGCCGGATAAAATGCGGCTTGTGTGTGGTGGGGAATTCCAGCAGCAGATAAGCGGTGTCCCCCATGCACAGCGCCCGGGTGTCCAGCTCGCACAGGCCGGGCGAGAAGAACACCTCCGCCCCCAGTTTGAAATCAAACTGCATGGGCTGCCCCTCCAGCGCTGCGGTCAGCTGTTCAAAGGCAGCCTGCCGCTTTACCGTAAAGGCTTCCACTGTGGTACGCTCGCTGTTGAAGTGGCTGGTGAACGCGATGTTGCGCACACCGTCCTCGTATTCCCTGCGCAGCAGCTCCAGCGAGACTGCTGTATCCTTTGCGCCGTCATCCATGCCGGGCAGAATGTGACAATGCAGATCCGTCATAGCAGTGCTTCCTTATTCAGTAACATCAGCCTTCTGTTTTTCGTAGGCATAGTTGTAATTGTAGGCATAGCTGTATGCGTAGCTGGAGCCCTTGAGTGCCTTCTTCATGTCGTAGCGGGTCAGCACGCTGCCCAGCACCCGGACACCGGCATCCTGCAGCTTTTTCACTGCGCCGCGCACCGCATCGGCGGGGGCGTAGTCCGAGCGCACAACGAAAACCGCGCCGTCCACATAGCGGCCGATGACGGCTGCATCGGTGACCACGGACACCGGGGGTGCATCAAAGATGACCACATCGAACTTTTCCCGCAGGGTGTTGACCATGGCCTGCATCTGCGGCTGGCTCAGCATCTCGGAGGGGTTCGGCGGCGGGGTACCGGCGGGCAGGAAGGTCAGATTCATTTCCTTCAGTTCATGCAGCGCCTCGTCCAGCGTGCACTGGTTGGACAGCACGTTGGAAACGCCCTTTACGTTGTGACCGGCCTTCAGATAGCGGTGCAGCACCGGCTTGCGCAGGTCGCAATCCACCAGAGCCACCTTTTTGCCGCTTTCGGCCATCGTCATCGCCAGATTGACCGCCACATTGCTCTTGGACTCTTCCGGCACGGTACTGGTGATGACCAGCGTGTGCACGTCCATGGAGCCCGCCATAAAGTCCAGATTGGTGCGCAGAGACTTATAGGCTTCCACATAGCCAAAGGGCATCCCCTTATCGGTGATCAGCTGCAGGGTGCGGTGCTCGCCTTCTTTTTTCTTTTTACCAAACAGATTCCACATCGTCTTACACCTCCGGGATCAGGCCCAGCACGGGCAGGCCGAGCTTCTTCTGAACATCTTCGTCATCCACAACGGTATCATGCAGCAGATGTGCCAGCACCAGCACGCCGCACACCACCACAGCGCCCAGCAGACCGGCCAGCACAACGTACTTCTTGGTCTGGGGGAACACCTTGTTGGGATCGATGATCACATCGCTCACCGCCTTGCAGGAACCGGCTTCCACCTTTTCCACCAGCACATCGGGCACGATGTCGGCAATGGTCTGTGCGATCTCGCCTGCGCGCTCTGCATCGGTATCGGTGACCGTGATCTGCATGATCTGGGTAGAGTCCACATCGGCAACATCCACCATGTCGTACAACTCGGTGTAGGTCATATCCAGATCCAGTTTGTCGATTACCTCGTTCAGCACGGTGTTGCCCTTGATGATGACCGCATAGGTGCTGATCAGGTTCTTAGCAGAATTGAAGTTATCACTGGTAAAGGTGGAGGAGTTATCCTGCCGGGTATTCACGATCATATTGATAGAAGCCTGATACTTGGGTGTAAGCGCAAACACGCACACCAGCAGGCAAATCAGCGCTGCCGCAACAGCTGCTGCCACGATCTGCACAGCATGCGCCCACAGCAGGCGGGCCAGTTCCATCAGATCAATGGTCTCTTCGTCCTCCGTGCTCCGGAGCGACTGTCCCATAGTTGCTTTTTCGTCCATAATAGCGAAACTCACCTTTCTTGTTTTCCGCAGTGCAAGAAATGTACACCGGGTCCCTATAGATACACATTTGTTTTATAATGATAGCACATCTCGTTGTATTTTACAAGCAGGAAATGCCATTTTCTACCGGCAAATACATGGATAAAATGTGCCATCTCCCGTACAAAAAAGGCATCCGCAGCACATGGATGACTGCGGATGCCTTCATTTTGCGGATTTTTAGCGAATGCGCTTAACGGGAGCCCTTGTCGTAGGGGATACCCTCGGCCTTGGGTGCCATGCTGTTCTTGGAAGTGAAGGCCAGAATGACCATAGAGGCCACAAAGGGCATCATATTATAGATGTTGCTGGACCAGTGCAGCTGCGCAAGGAAGGTAGAGTCTGCAATATTGGCAAGGCTCTTGAACACGGCAAAGAACATGGCCGCGCCAAAGATGTGGAAAGGCTTCCACTGGCCAAAGATCATAACTGCCAGTGCCAGAAAGCCTGCACCGGCCACGCCGACTTCAAAGTTCCAGGTCTGCACCGGGGGCACGATATACGCCAGACCGCCGACGGCGCCCAGCGCACCGGAAAGGATGACACCGGCGTAGCGCATCTTGTAAACGTTGATGCCCACCGAGTCCGCAGCCTGCGGATGCTCGCCGCAGGCACGCAGACGCAGGCCGAAGCGGGTCTTATACAGCACGATGTAGCTGACCACCAGCAAGATCAGCCCCAACGGCACGAACACGCTGAGTTCCAGCCCGCCGATGCTGAACAGGAAGGGCTTGTTGGAATAGTTCAGCTTGGCGCTGCCGCTCTCGCTGAAGTACTTGGAGATGACCACGGCAATGGCGGTAGCCAGCAGGTTCAGTGCCGTACCGCCAATGGTCTGGTCCGCCTTCAGGTTGATAGAGGCAAAGGCCAACAGCAGGCTGTAGATCACGCCCGCCAGCGCTGCCACCAGAATGGAGATCAGCACCACAAGGAAGGGCGACAGGCTTGCAGGCAGCATGGTCAGGGTAAGCACACCGGCCACGCCGCCGATGACCATGATGCCCTCCAGTGCAATGTTGATGATGCCGGAGTGTTCGCTGAACATACCGCCCAGTGCCACCAGCATCAGCACGATACCGTACAGCAGGGTATATTTGATCAGAAGCAGCATATTACTTGCCCTCCTTTTTGGTCTTTTCTGCGGCAGGCGCAGGCTCTGCGTTCACATTGGTCTTTTCGGCATTCCGGAACAGCAGGCTCTGGATCTTGCCGCGGAACAGCATGGAGAATGCGCACAGGTAGATGATGATGCCGCTGATCAGATCCGAGATCTCAGTGGGGTAAAACTTGGTGGACAGGAAGGAGCCGCCGACCGAGATGTGGGAGATGAACAGCGCAGAGAACACGGTGCCAATGGGGTTGGAGCTTGCCAGCAGTGCCACCGAGATACCGTTGAAGCCCATGCCCGGCAGGCTGGTGGAGTTCAGCGGGTTCCACTGGGACACGTTGGACAGATAGAACAGGCCTGCGCCGAAGCCCGCCAGCGCACCGGCAATGGCCATGGAGAGGATGATGTTCTTCTTCTCGTTGATACCGGCGTAACGGGCGGCGTTCTTGTTCAGGCCAACGGCCTTGAGCTCGTAGCCGAAGGTGGTCTTGTTCAGCACCACCCAGATCAGCACGGCCACCGCTGCCGCCAAGAAGATGGCAATGGTGGTGCTGTTGGTCTGGAACAGCTTGTTCAAGCCAAAGTCCGGGATCAGGGACTGGGCAAAATCGGCATTCTTGCTCAGGTTCAAAGTACGGGTGTTGCGCACATCGTACATGGGGCCGGTGCCGTTCTGGTAGATGAGCTCATTCACCAGATACAGGCCGATCCAGTTGAACATGATGGAGGTAATGACCTCGTTGATGTTGAAGTAGGCTTTGAAAAAGCCGGGGATCGCACCCCACAGGCCGCCCAGCACGGCTGCTACCAGCAGGCAGACGAACCAAGGTAGCTTGAGCATGATGGCGCAGTACAGCGCACCGTAAGCGCCCAGCGTATACTGACCGGCTGCACCGATGTTGAACAGGCCGGTCTTGAAGGCAAAGGCCACGGACAGACCGGTCATAATCAGGGGTGCGGCATTGGCAAGCTCCTTGCCCACACCGTAGGGGGCATCGTGGAAACCGCCCTTGATGATGCGCACAAAGCCATCGCCCCATGCGTGTGCGGGGTTGATGGCTACCAGCACCAGAAAGCCCACCAGCAAACCAATCAGGATGCACAGCAGTGCAGCCAGCACGCTGGTAACAGAGCTTTGCAGGCTGCCGCTGCGGGAAAGTTTTTTCTTATTCATGTGTTACTGCTCCTCCTTTCCCTGCTTGCGGGCGCCTGCCATATACAGACCCAGCTCCTGCACGGTGGTGGTCTTGGGGTCAAACTCGCCCACGATCTCGCCTTCGTACATTACAAGGATGCGGTCAGAAAGGTTCATCACCTCGTCCAGCTCCAAGCTGACCAGCAGCACGGCCTTGCCCTTGTCGCGCTCGGCCACGATCTGGCGGTGGATGTACTCAATAGCACCCACGTCCAGACCACGAGTGGGCTGCACTGCCACCAGCAGCTTGGGGTCGCGGTCGATCTCGCGGGCAATGATGGCCTTCTGCTGGTTGCCGCCGGACATACTGCGCACGGTGGTCACACTGCCCTGACCGCTGCGCACGTCGTACTGCTCGATCAGCCGGTCAGAGTACTCGCGCACCTTATCGGCACGGATAAAGCCGCCCTTCTGGAACTCCGGCTGCCAGTAGCGCTGCAGCACGATGTTGTTTTCCAGACTGAAATCCAGCACCAGACCGTGCTTGTGGCGGTCCTCCGGGATATGGCCCATGCCGTCCTTGGAGCGCTGGCGGATGCTCTCGTGGGTGATATCCTTGCCGTCCAGCGTAAGCTTGCCGCTAGACAGCTTGCTCAGGCCGGTCAGGCCGTAGATGAACTCGGTCTGGCCGTTGCCCTCGATGCCCGCCAGACAAACGATCTCGCCTGCGTGCACCTTGAAGGACACGTCCTTCACCACGTCCTTCTTGCGCTGGTCGTTGTGAATGGTAACGTTCTCCACGTCCAGCACGGTCTCGCCGGGGTGCGCGGGCTGCTTTTCCACCTGCAGCTGCACATCGCGGCCCACCATGCGGCGGGAAAGCTCTTCCTTGGTGGTGCCCTTGATATCCACCGTGCCCATATATTTGCCCTTGCGCAACACGGTGCAGCGGTCGGCCACAGCCATGATCTCGTTGAGCTTATGGGTGATGAACAGGATGGACTTACCCTCCTTCTTGAACCCGCGCATGATCTCCATCAGCTCGTCGATCTCCTGCGGGGTCAACACAGCGGTGGGCTCGTCAAAGATCAGGATCTCGTTGTCGCGGTACAGCATCTTCAAAATCTCTACGCGCTGCTGCATACCAACCGAGATATCGCTGACGAGTGCGTCCGGGTCTACCCGCAGGCCGTACTTTTCGCTCAGCGCCATCACCTTTTTGCGTGCCTCGGCCTTCTGCAAAAAGCCCATCTTGTTGGGCTCCACGCCCAGAATGATGTTGTCCAGCACGCTGAAGCATTCCACCAGCTTGAAGTGCTGGTGCACCATGCCGATGCCCAGTGCGTTGGCATCGTTGGGGTTGCGGATGGCAACCTCCTTGCCGTTTTTCAGGATCTTGCCCTGTTCCGGCTGATACAGGCCGAACAGCACGCTCATCAGCGTACTTTTGCCCGCACCGTTCTCGCCCAGAAGGGCGTGTACCTCGCCCTTGCGCAGTTGCAGGGTGATATCATCGTTTGCCTTGATACCGGGGAATTCCTTGGTAATGTGGAGCATCTCGATCACATAATCCTCTGCCAATCTGCTCACTCTCCTTTCGTGCCGTAACGACACCTTTTCTATACTACAAACCATTATACCTGATTTTTTGCGGTTTGCACACGGCTTTTTGATTTTTTGTCAAAAAGCACAAGTAAAAGTATTACTTTTGTACGGTCTGCATGATTTGCTCCCTGTTTCTCTTACACAGGCATACAAAAAGGGCGGGGTGCCCCTGCATGAGCACCCCGCCCCTATTACGGGAGTAATTCCGGGATAGCGATTACTGGATATAGTTGACCTTGGTGAACTCGCTGACGGTGGGCTTGGTAGCGTCGTCGGAGCTGTTGTCCACAACGAGCTCGCCGGAAGCGATCTTGGTCTTCAGGGTCTCGTACTCGTCCTTGGTGAAGGTCTTGAAGTTCCAGCTGTCATCAGCAGTGGGCAGACCAACATAGTCGCCGTCCTCCAGACCGAAGTTGCCGTTGGTAGCAGCGATGTTGCTCCACTCGCCGGCCTCGATATCGCCCAGAGCGGTGCTGACAGACTCAGACAGACCCTTCATGGCAGAGGTGATGAACGGGTTGTAAGCGTAGCCGTCCTTTGCCACGCCGTTGACACCGATGTAGTTCTGGTCAACGTCAACGCCCACAACGTAGCCGTTGTTCTTCAGAGCAGCCTCGACAGCGGAGGTGTAGATGCCGCCGCCGCAGGCAAAGACAATCTGGGTGCCGTTGGCATACCAGCCCTCCATACGGGAGGTGATGTTGGCATCGCCGTAGAACTGGCCGCCGTAGAAGTAGTTGATGTCAATGTTGGTGCCCAGCTCCTTTGCAGCAGCGTCAGCGCCCTGCACATAGCCGTAGCCGTAACGGATAACGGCGGGCACAGCCATGCCGCCCAAGAAGCCCAGCTTGGTGTAGCCGTCCTTAACAACGGCGTAGCCTGCCAGATAACCTGCCTGCTCCTCCTTGAAGGTGATGCAGTAGCAGTTGGCGGGGATGCTGTCGGTGCCGATATCGCCCTGGGTCACATCGATAGCGATGAACTTGACGTCGGGGTACTGCTCAGCAGCCCATGCCAGAGAGGCACCGTACAGGTAGCCCACGCAGACGATAACGTCAGCACCGTCGTTGACAGCCTGACGGATCATGGTCTCGCGGTCCTCATCGGAAGCATCAGAATCGGGGATGTAGTACTGGCAGTTGTCGCCCATGTAGCTGGAGACAGCAGCCCAGCAAGCCTGGTTGAAGCTCTCATCATCGATCGTGCCGGTATCGCAGGTCAGAGCGACCTTAGCGATCTTCTCAGCGCCGTCTGCTGCGCCGGAAGCGGCGGCAGAGCTGGCAGCTGCGGAAGAAGCAGTGCTGGTAGAGGAAGCGGAAGAACCGCCGCAGGCGGTCAGAGCAGCGGCAGCGGCAGCAGCACCGGCCACAGCCAGAAAGTTACGACGAGAAATCTTCATAAGAAACTCTCCTTTTATTTTAAAAAATTGCGTCAAATGAATGAAATGTGCACTCTGGCACATCTACTGGCTCAAGTATAGCGGGTGGAAGTGACAGATGCAAGCAATTTCCGATTACAAATTCTTTACAAATCCCTTGTATAATTTATAAAAAAGTAATGCTTATTCACCAAATTTCCCCTGCTTGCGCTGTTTTTCGCAGAAGGACAGTTACTTTCCTTCCACGGCGCTGTTGCCCGCCACGTTGGAGGGGCCAAAGCCGAAGGGCAGCAGCTCGTCCATGCTGCGCTCAATGAAGTCCTCCGGGGTCTTTGCCATAATGACGTTCAGCTCCGGCCCGCCAAACTCGAACAGTGCCTGACGGCACACCCCGCAGGGCGAGGTGATCTGCCGGTTCACTTCGCCCCGGCGGCTGCCCACCACGGCGATATCCGTAAACGCGGTCACACCTTCCGCCACCGCCTTGAACAGAGCGGTGCGCTCGGCGCAGCTGGTGGGGGTAAAGGCGGCGTTCTCCACGTTGCAGCCGGTAAAGATGCGTCCGTCCGCAGCGCGCAGTGCAGCGCCTACCATAAAATCACTGTAAGGCGCATAGGCCTTTTCCCGCGCGGCCAGTGCCATGCGGATCAGCTGCTGTTTTTCTTCCATGGTCAGTTTTGTCATGCTGTCTCCTCCTTTTATGGGCAAAAACAGCGCGGCTGTGCCTTGGGGCGGCAGCCGCGCTGAAAAATTTATGCGATCAGTACTCTGCGCCCAGAGCGACCTTCATCATATCGGTAAAGCTCTTCTGGCGCTCCTCTGCGGTGGTGATACCGGGGGCCACAAAGCTGTCCGAGATGGTCAGCAGGCAGGCGGCGTTCTTGCCCAGCACCTGCGCGTTGGCAAACAGGGCAAAGCTTTCCATCTCCACGCACAGGCAGCCGTCCTCGTCCCGCAACTTTTCCCAGTAGGTGGGCTTTGCGTCCGAGGGCTGGCGGTAGAACACATCCGAGGAATGGATGTTGCCCTCGATCAGGGGAATGCCCTGCTTTGCAGCGGAGGCACGCAGCTTTTCGTTCAGGGCTGCGCTGGGCAGGGTGATGTTGCCGGTAAAGCCGCTCTGCACCCGGGCGTAGTTGCTCTCGCTCACAGCACCGGTAGCCAGCACGGTGTCAAACAGCTTGGCCTTCTCGGTATAGCTGCCAGCAGAACCGATGCGGATGATATTTTCCACGCCGTAGAAGTTGAACAGCTCGTAGGAGTAGATGCCGATGGAGGGCATCCCCATACCGCTGCCCATCACGCTGATGGGGCGGCCTTCGTAGGTGCCGGTAAAGCCCAGCATCCCGCGCACGCCAGTCACCTGCCGGACATCCTGCAAAAAGGTGTCGGCAATAAATTTGGCACGCAGGGGGTCACCCGGCATAAGGACTGTCTTGGCGAAATCGCCCATTTCTGCGCTGATGTGAGGGGTAGACATAGATGATCTCTCCTTTTTATTCATGATACAGCAGAGGGGCTTTCCCCCTGCGGAAAAGCCCTTGCTACTATTTACCGATATTTGCTGCGGTTGAACACGTTCTGCGGTGCGATGTAAGAGCCGTTGCGCCGGATCTCGAAGTGGCAGTGGTTGCCGCTGGAACGTCCGGTGCTGCCCACATAGCCGATGAGCTGACCCTGCTTGACCGACTGACCGGCGTGCACCACCAGCGACAGGCAGTGGGCGTACAAGGTGGTGTAGCCGTTGCCGTGGCTGATGATGATGGAGTTGCCGTAGCCTGTACCCGCACCGGCGCGGTTATAGCCGGCCTTGGTCACCGTACCGCCTGCCGAAGCGTAAATGGGCGTACCGGCGGCGGCGCAGATATCCACGCCCTTGTGGCTGCCGCCGTACCAGCGGGAGCAGTTCCGATAGCCGGGCACCGGCCAGATGAACCGTCCGCTGCCGGTGATATAGGATGCACCGGAGGACACCTTTTTGGTGCCCACCGTAACTTTTTCAGTCACAGGCTCCTTGGTCACCACAGTGCTCAAAATCTGCTGGGAAAGCTGATTGCCGTTTGCATCGTACACCCGCTGTGCCGTCACGGTGCGGATGCCGTTCTCGCCCTTCTGGGTAACGCGCTTGGTACCGGAGTTCAGCTCTTTGGACTTGGTGGTCTCGGTGGTGTAGGCGATCTCTTCCTCCCAGCTTTCCACCTTGGTGATGCGCACCTCCAGCGTCTCCTCCTCCCGCACCACGGTCAGTGCATCGCCGGGCAGGATCTTGGAGTTCTGGGTCAGGCCGTTTTCCCCGTTGGCGGTAAAGCCGGTGTTCATCTCGCACAGTTCCTTCACGGTCAGGCCGTTTTTCTGGGCAATAGACCAGATGGTATCGCCGCTCTGCACCGTATAGGATTTTTCCGCCTGCTGCACGCCGGAGAGCAACTGCTCCACCTCGGCTTCCTCCTGGAAGCTCTCGTTGAAGTAGATGCCGTTTTCCAGCGTGACATCCTTGTTAAAGCCCACGGTGGTGTTGGGGTCATCGGGGTTCTCGTAGGGTTCCAGCAGGCTGCTGATGTACCGTTGCAGGCTGTTGCCGTCCGCACACACGGCGGTCAGCTCACCGTCCAGATATAGGGCAGTGCCCTCGCTGATCTGGTCGCTGGAATTCTTGAGGATGGCGTCAGCCACACCATTTTCGTCCATCACGTCATGGGCGACGGTCACGGAATAAGTAGGCTCCACGGTAAAGTGCGCCTGCTCTGCGCCGGAATAATTGATACGCTGCTGCACAGCTTCCAGTGCAGAGTTAAACACCTCTTCGTTGGCCACATAGCCCACGGTCTTGTCGTCCACCTGCACCTGCAAAGCGTAGGGCTGGCGGATGGTGGTCTGGAACACGGTCACCATAACAGCCAGCGCTGCCACCGGCAGCACATACATAGCCATGCGGGGCACAAGGCGGATGTTATCAGCGATGCCATGGGCAAGAAAGTGGCCGCTTGCGCGCAGCGCAGCACCAAAGCCGTTTTCCTTGCGTACCCGGTGTGCGTGGCGCAGCAGCGCCCCGGTGCCCCGCAGGGCAAGCACTACCGGGCCGAACAGATCCCGCAGCAGCTGCGCCGCCCCGGGAAAGGCCATGGATGCGATATTTTTCAGTAGTTCTCTGACCGTTTGCAGCAGACGCTGCAGCCCATGCTGCAAGCGGCGTCCTGTGCGGACCACAGCATACTCGGCGGAAAAGCCGATGGCGTACAGCGTCTCGCCCACCATAGGTGCTATGGGATTGTGCAGCAGCTTGTGCCACAGCTTTTCCCAGCGGTGCTGACGCTTGCGGCGAATCCTGTGCCGCCGCAGCACGCCCCGGCATTGGAACTGCGCCCACAGCGAGCGCAGCTTCTGGCGGCGGGGCTGCCGTACAGGCTGCGCAGCAGGCTGCTGCTCCTTTATTTTATCTTCAGTCAACTGGATTTTTCTCCTTCCTGCGCTGCTGCAGGGCATTTTTCCGGCCCGGAACACAACAGCTAGATGGTGTACGTTCCCCTGTTCAAAAGGCCAACAGGGCCTGTACACAATACGCTCTCTTTTTATTATACACTTTGCATGGTTTGAAACAAGCGCTTACATAAAATTTGGCTATTTTTTCACGCAGTTTTCACGAAAAGAGCGCTTCCATATCCGGCGGCAGCGGGCTTTCCACCGTGACGGTGCGCAGCTGCAAAGGCATTTCCACCCGGATGCCATCCGGCAGCGGGGTGTATACAGGCACGGCAAAGCTTTGCCTGGCGCAGTGCAGCGCCTGCCGGGCAATGCGCTCCCGGCTGCCGCCGTAAAGATCATCCCCGGCAAGAGGATGGCCGATGGACGCAAAGTGCACCCGGATCTGATGGGTGCGCCCGGTCACCGGCACGCAGGCTGCAAGGCTAAGGCCGTTTTCTTCCTTTATAATAGTATACTCGGTGCGGCTGGGCTTGCCCTCGGGGGTAACGCAGCGCCCGATGATGCTGTCGCCCCGGCGGCCGATGGGTGCATCGATTGCTCCTTTCCCCAGCGGCAGCGCGCCCTGCGCGATAGCATAATACAGCTTTGTCACCCTGCCCGCCAACAGCGGCGCGGCGTAGGCGTTTTTGGCCGCCAGTACAAGGCCGCTGGTGTCCTTATCGATGCGGTTCACCGGGCGGAAAACCGGGCTGTGGCCGTGGGCAGCCGCCCACGCCGCGTAGCCGTTGGCCAATGTGCCCCCGGGGTAGTTCAGGGTGGGGTGCACCGCCAGCTGCGGCGGCTTTTCCAGCACCACCGCAAAGGCATCCTCGTAGACCACGTTGACCGGGATCTCCGGCTGCGGGGTCACGCCATCCCCCTCCGGCGGCAGCGCAAAGGAAAGTACCTGCCCGGGGTAGATGCGCCGGTTTGCCAGCACAGGCACGCCGTCCGCAAAAAAACCGCCGCCCCGGAACTTGACCGCCCGGGCGAGATCCGTAGAGACGGCACACTGGCGCAGAAAGCTGCGCACCAGCACCCCATCGTGGGTGGTGGCCGTATCCGGCACGGCAAAATACAGCTGCATGGCCTGCCCTCCCCCTGCAAAATTCACAAAAACACAAATGTTATTATAACAAAAATCCGTTTCACTTGCAAATCTTACTTTTTTATGGTATCATGAGGAACGGAAAACGAGTGGAACATACGGCGGCGGGGCGGCTTTGACCGCTCTGAGGAAAG
>OIYU01000725.1_pt1 | contig 23777 bp, 19 predicted proteins | sample 1588321 | NCBI WGS metagenome assembly OIYU01 (sample SAMN03283258) | human gut metagenome | biome: human-associated habitat; material: feces | host: Homo sapiens | place: USA | collected 2013 | reverse complement strand
GGTTCTTCCGGTTCCATTGGCGTTTCCGGCTCCGTTGAACCTTCCGGAGTTTCCGGCTCTGTCGGTGTCTCTGGCTCCGTTGGAACTTCCGGAGTTTCCGGTTCCGTCGGTGTCTCTGGTTCCTCCGGAATCTCCGGTTCTTCCGGTTCCATCGATGTCTCCGGTTCCGTTGAAACTTCCGGCTCGCCTGACATTTCTACTTCATTAGCTTGTCCCAATCCCTGCTCCCCTGACGGCTCTTCTGCCCACGCTGTTGAGAATCCCGAAAATACTACGGTCGCCGCCATCAGCAGCGGAAGTACTTTCTTTACTTTTTTCTTTTCCAATCCTTTCCACTTCCTTTCCTCCTGTTTTTCCTCCCCTTTTTCCTGTTCTTTCTCCTAATCCTTCCTTAAGGACCATAAGACTTTTCCTCTGATCTGCCCTTCTTTCACTGGTCCGTAATATCTGGAATCGGAAGAATTCTCCCGATTATCTCCCATAATAAAGTATTCCCCTTCTTGCAGCGTCAACGGATTTTCCTGACCAATCCCGGGGCTTGTCTGTCCCTGTATATAAGGTTCTTCCAGTTTATCCCCATCTATGTATACTCCTCCGCTTTCTTTCTCTATATAAATTTCTTCTCCGGGAAGCCCAATGACCCGTTTGATCAGTGTCCTCCCATCCTGTATCCTGGCAAGCACCACATCTCCTCGTTTCAATTCCCCACGGACTTTTCCGTAAAGGGTCAGATCCTGATCCTGATATCCGGGAACCATAGAAGAACCTTCTACAACAGCAAGTCCGAAAAACACATGAGACAGTAAAAAAAGTACACAAGCCATTGCTCCGGTCCCTGCTGCCCACTTCTTCCAGCCCCGCTTTTCTGTTCGGATCTCTTCTATCCGACTGGAAACTGCCTGTTCCACCGGGCTCTCTTCTTTTATTTCCTTCCTATTCCATTCCGTCATGAAGCGCCTCTATCTCCTCCAAAATCTTCCGGGCATTCTCGCTGAAAATGCGCCCCTGCTCCTTCAAAAGCCCTGCCTTTTTCTGATATTCCTGCCGCTCCTTTTCATACATCACTTTTAATTCCCGGATCCGCTCTTCCCTCTCTTTTTCTTGCTCCCGGACTGCTTTTAAAATTTCTTCTGCCTCCTCTTTGGCTTTCCCCAGCATATGCTCCCGATACTCTCGGATCTGGGCCATGCTGTCAATCAGTTCCGTACTCTTTTTCCCGTATTCCTTCTTCCTCTCTTCCTCTTCCTCCGCCTGTTCCTCTATCTTCGCCTGCAGGCTCCGGATCACTTCTTCATACTTCCCGCTGATTATTCGGATGTGCTCCAGCACATCCTCTTCTTCCCAGCCTCCGATTACTTTCTTCCGGATCTCCATCTCTTCAATATAACGGGCGATCTCCTCTGTTTGCGGTAATTTCTTTTTTTCTGACATGGCTTCCTTTTCTCCTTCTGCCTATTCTTTTACTCGAACAGCTCCAGGGTAATCTTATGATCCCATTTTTCTCCTTCTTTTGCTTCTGTAAAACCATCATTATAGAAAAACCCAAGTTCCTCCGGCTCTTCCTCTTCTCTGATCAGGGTAAACAAGTAAAAATCCCAGCTTCCCTTCTTGCTGTCTGCCGGCAGAGTATCCCAAAATTCTGTCCCCGGAGCCGCCAAAATGAGGAGTTTTCCTTCCCTTGGTTCGCCATCCACGTATCCTTCCACATAGCATCTCTTTGGGTTGAAATCTTCTCCGCTTCGGTTCTCTGTCGTCCCCGATACCACCAGATACCTCCAGCCTTCTTCTTCCGGATAATAGTCATAATATCCCATGGGACTTGGCGGCTTTACCTGAGACATGTACTGGGTATCTTCTATATAGAGGGTAATCTCCTCCCCAATTCGGAGCGTCCCCTCCGCCTTGGTGACTTCCTGTGCCTCTGCCGGCTTCTTCCCGCATCCTGCAAGGGCCGATAAAACAAATACTCCCATTAACAGTAATACAGCCTGCCGGAATCCTTTCTTCTTTTGTTCTCTCTTCATGGTTTTACTCCACATGCAGGGTTGCATTAATGGTTCCTTTATTCATTTCCTGCTGATAATCATCCAGACTTCCAGTGTCCACCAAAAGGGAAATCGGATAATCTCCCGGCTCCAGTTCTTCCGCGATCTCCCATTTTGTCACTGCCGTTCCCGGCTCCAGCCATCCACTCTCATAGAGGACATCTCCTCCTTCCTGCAGACTTACTGTATATTTGAAGTAACAGGGATTTCCCTCCGGATTGGACAATGCTGCATGAACCGTCCTCTGACCTGCTTCCATATCGATGGTTCCGAATCCGGGAAGCATGATCTGGCTTGGATCCTCATTCTTCAGACCGCCCGGCATCTGATAAGCCATGGCTGAATCGTCCAGATCCGGCCCCCGGTTCTGGGCAAAATACCACCAGAGTCCGCCGGCGATCAACGCCAGCAGAATTACCAGCGGAATCAGAATCTTTCCCCAGCTCTTTCCGATCACCCGTACATAGATCACTCCCCCGTCTTCCTCCTCACAGGGGATATATCCCAGTACTTTCTGTCCGTATCCCAGTTTAGCCTTAAAGGGGTTTACCGCCACTTCCGTCCCTTCCTCTCCCAGCAGGAACGCTGCCTCTTCTTTCTTTGAACGGTACCCGATATCCCCTATAATCTTCTGGGGCGTAATCTCCTCTTCTTCCGCCATCCCTGCCGGAATGTAATTCCAACAGCCTTCTTTCCTGCTGTAAGTTTTACTGCTGGTTTCCAGCTCTTTCTCCACTAATCTTCTGCTCATAGACTTTTCATTCCCTTCTCTTTTGTTCCTATTCCACTACCAGGGTAGTCTTGATCGCCCCTTGGTTCATTTCGCCTTCCGGATCATCCACCGGATGAGTCTCCACCTGTACTGTTACTTCATAACTTCCTGCTTCCAGAGATTCTGTAAGGTCGAACTCCATAACCGCATTTCCCGGCTCCACAAGTCCGGAAGTGTAAAGTTCTTCCCCAGTATCATTGCGTACAAGGTGGAATTTGAAATAACAGGGATTGCCTTCCGGATTAAAGAGAACATGCTCCACATGCTCCTCCCCTGCCCGGGCTGTGATCTGACTGATTCCCGGCAGCATGATCTGGCTTGGATCCTTATTTACCATCCCTTCCACATGGTAGGCAATCTGGGCTTCATCCAGTCCCGGAACCTCTTCATCCCTTAGATACCACAAAAATCCCAGCACAATCCCTGCCAGGAGGCACAAAAGCAACAGGGGTAAAAGGATGGTCTTTACCAGGGAGCGTCCTAAGATTCTCACACAACAGACCGGCTCATCCCCCTCTCCTTCCGGTACAACCGGAAGATAACCAATGGTCTTTTCGTTCCACCGCTTCCCCGGGCGATATTCATAAAGCCCTGTCAGGGCCTCCCCGTCTTCTAAAGTAAGCTCTGCACTTCCGGAATCCTGCCGTCTTAAATCCCCGGCAATGCGTCTTTCCTTTTCCGGAAGTTCCTTATATTCTTCGATGGTAAGGTAAGGCCACTGATGACCTTTTTTATCCTGAAAGGAGCGCTGCTCCTTAATATTCTTTGTTATTGCATCAAACTGTATAAAATACTTCATGAGTTTCTCCTGTTCCCTTTTCTGGATCTGCTCCTCATACCGGAGCAGCCTTTTTTCGTATTATTTTATAGGCATTCCTTTAAGCCTGTTTAGAGAAATTTTTTTAAAACAGGGAGCCAGATCCTTCCGGCTCCCTGTTATTTTTGAATTCACTTATTTACTCTTTCTGTTTATTTATCAGATTAGAGGTTAGAAAGATGGGATAAATAATTAATTATTGCTCTGTAATAGTGTAAGTCAAAATGTCTTCAAATGTTGTTCCTTTTGGTGTTCCTTTCGCTGCATCTTCCTTAAGCTGTGCTTTACCTGTAATAGTTAAGTTCGCATCATCTGTAGCGGCATCAGTCTTGGATTTCAATGTTCCAACCTCAACAGCATCTGGATTTCCAGGTGTAGTCTCATTTAATTTTCCTGTTCCACCATTTTTAGAATAATCCACCTCGTATTTGAGCTCTCCGTATGTTCCGCTGCTAACTACAGCACCCTGTGCGGAAGTAACAGTAACTCCTACTTCCAGACCAAACGGAAGTCCTTTGTTGTCATCCGCTGCTTTCAATTCCAGTGTCTGATCTACTGTATCAGTTGTATTCTGGAACATAATGTCTGAAGGAATAGTTACATAATATCCTGCATCTCCGCCGCCCGGTGTTGCTGCTCCGGTAATGTACTTCACAGTTGTTTCTGAATTTACTGGTGATGGCGCTGCAAATACGCTCATCGGTGCTACTGCACTCACTGTCATTGCTCCTAAAATTGCTAATGTTGCTAATCTCTTCTTCATACTTCTTTTTCTCCTTTTCTCTGTGTTTTTTTATTGTTTGGATGGCCTCTCCATCCTGTTCCCCTCCATCTCTTTTCCCCGGCTGATGGATTTCCGTGTGTCTTGAAAGTGTATTTTTTAAAATGCACTTTCCTCCTCTTTTTCTTCTTTTTTATCCTTCAGCAGGATCAGTAAAATTGCTCCTGCTGATATCATAACCATAGCCAGATATGCTATGGGTAAGGAGGCATCTCCTGTCCGTACCGGACTAGTGCGTTTCCCGGCGTTGATCGTGCTGCTTCCTTCGCTGCCGTCTCCGCCGATTCCCTGAGTCTCTTTTGCAACATACGTTACATTAACTCCACTGTCCACTCCGGCGGCCTTAGCGCTCCCTAAGGGAGCTACCGCCAGCAGCAGACAGAGTCCGGCACATACCAGTACTTTTCTGATTACTTTAGATGTTTTCATCTCTTTTCCTCCATCTGCTGTTTTATGATGTTGGCCTTACATAATCCCGAAGTGTCAGAATATACTCTACAGTTCCCGTATAGCTTGTTCCTCTGGCATCTCCATTATTGGTTTTGGCATTAATCTGATAAGAAATACTTTTTCCTGTTGGAACGCTTTCTTTGGTGTCTGCTGTTGTTTCTGTTGAATCACCTGCATTTTTCAATACACCTACCCAAGCATAATTCCCTGTTGTTCCGGCTATAGGATCCGGACTTTCTTGAGTTATCTGGCGTTTTGTACCATCTGTTCCGTAAATTCCCATTGTCATGGTTTTGTTTCCAGTGGCTTCTTCTGTCATAGCTTTATCAGCCTCTACCTTAACCTCTACTTCTGGCTGGTCTTTTTCATTGTTGCCTTCTGCCGGATTCCCGCTACTTGGGTTCTTATAACGAATTGTTGCTGCTGCTCCTGCATAGCCTTCAGATCCTCCGCTTACATTAGCTTCATCCTCTGTCAGGATTACGTTAGCCGGTATGTAAACATAATAGTTGCTCTCCTGCCACTGCAGTTGAATTTCTGATGTTACACTAGGTGCTTCATCAGACTGTGCTCCTCCCGGACATAAATTGTTTTCAGTAAATGTTGGATTATCTCCCGCCAGATCTTTATTAGATTCATTCCACGCCACGATACAGTACTTGGCCCTGTCATCCCACTGCCAGGAAACGGTCGGATTACCATTAGTAGGATTTATCCGATTAAAAATAGGGAATGTGACAGTAGCCTCTCCATCGCCTCCGAAATCAATCCTTCCTTTATTTGTCTTTTGGTCTGTAGAACCTGCAACACCTGCTCCGCTTGTTAAATCTCCATCAAAAGCCCAGCTATGCCAATCTGGTGGATTACTATCTGGATTCTTCTTGTAAAGTGCAATATGTACTTTTGCTTCTGAAGCTGCATTATCGCCAATCTGTAAATCCACTGGATACCAAGGATCTGCCTGGAAGCTTCCGGTAACATCAAAATCTGTTTCTGCATTTGTTACTATAGGATCCAGACTTTCAATCTGCTGAATTGCTTCACCACCAGGTACCTGCTGCTCTTCAATCGTAGATACTGCCTTAGGAAGAACCTTAACTGTATTTGTATCTCCAGGAATATTAGATCCGGTATTAACAATCCACATCATTTCATCTCCGTCAATTCCATTTGAGACATCTATATCATCTTTAGATGGAATTGTTATACTATTTCCTGATGACCATGCATATATCGCATAAGTAGCGTCATTATCATTCTCATAACGAATAGTTGGCGTTCCTCCTTGATCAATACTTACAACATGGCATGAAAGAGATAGTGTTCCATCTTCAATTATGATATCCTTAATATCCATCGTTAATTGTCCGTTGCTAATATAAGAACCCTGTAGATATTTTATCTCATCACCTTGTAGCATTCCGGAGCCGACTACCTGTGTTGTACCGCCTGTCTGACTTTTAATTATTGCAAAGCCGACACCCTCCTGTTTCAAATTTTCTTTATTCCCTATAAAACTAAAGTCTGCACTGAGGGTAAAGCTTCCGTTATTAATATCCATATCCGCGTTTCCGCCCGTGTAAGTCTCGACAGTTCTCTGCGTATCTCCAGCAGGCTCTATCTTCGCTCCGCTATATGTTGGCACAAGAACAATTCCATGTCCTTTGACCCGTTGTGTACCGATTCCAGTTCCAAAGATTCCCTCCCAGACTTCTTTTCCGCCTTCTTGTTGATACAGATCATAAAGATTTACCTCTTTTACATTATCAGGAACTTTATAATTGTAAATTTTAGAAAGCGTTCCATTATCCTCCAATTTACCAAACTTCCATCCGGCCCACTTCATAATGCCACTGGAAGTATTGATTTCTTGAGGCATAACTACTCCATCTGGTAATTTGAAAACATTATCTGTTCGTCCTTTTACGCCAGTATATTTATTCTGCTTATTGTCAAATGCCCACTGTCTCAGCCTATCCATTTGACTCTTTGCAGCCGGGTCATTTGCCAGTGCATTATCTGTCAAGTAATCTGGTGTACCGATTCCAATCAATTCTGCCTGGTTAATATAGTAGAAATATCCAAGTACCGTTTTAGCCTGAGAAGCTATCCCACTTGTAACACTTACATCTCTTTGGAGAACATATCTCTCCTGTGTATCGGGATCAAGAAATGCTTCAGGATAATTGCTAAATACCACCGTACTATTAATATAACCATCTATATATCTTGTCTCCTTGTCCCCGAAATATTTTCCGGCAAAGTCTTCCGTTACTCCTTTATCGGGATCTTTGTTCCAATCATCAAACCATCCTGTTTGCTGATATGTATTATAGCCAATTCCATCTACTAGCCATGCCGCATCTCCGTCGCCTACTATCTCTGGAATCAGGCGAATATCATACTGTGTAACACCTGCTTTGAGGGCACCATTATCATCGACAGTACCGTTTATATTATGAGTTGTCAGATACTTGTAAATGTCTCTTACATTCATAACTGTTGCCGGCATCCAAATGGTTTCTGCTGAATCAGGGTAGATATCTTTGTACTTGAGATTTGCCACCTTCTCCACGTTATCTCCAGTTGTCCAAATTTCTACATTATATCCTTTCAAACTCGTAACTCCATTTGGAAGATATGGCAGAATAATATAATTTTCATTTTCATCATATTGAAGTGTATAGTCTGGAGTTGTATGTTCTTTGAAAATACCATTTTCATTTGTCCCATACTTTACTGAAAATTGTATCGGCTCTGACACCATGCTTAGCCTTCCTGTTGGATTTTCCCAGTCATTTTTCTGAGTGCCGGTGAGCGCCACTTTATATACATAACGGCCGTCTGCCAGTCGGTTCTGTTCTTCTACAGAAAATCCTGCTTGGCTTGCATTTCCTTTTTCCATTGTAATCTCAGGTTTACTGTATCCCTCCTGCACCTGTGCTCCAAGCAAAATCCAATTAACATTTTTATTATATCCCGCTTCATCTGCTCTTTCTGCTGTCTCAATTTTAAGTCCCTCTCTCAACGGATAATAACCAATTGTTCCTGGATTATCAACTGCCGTTCCACCTGGATTATAAGTTCTCCCTTTAGCGTAATAGATAAAATCTCCCTTTACTTTGCTTGGATCTTTTCTATTAGAAACAGTGGAAACATCACTTCCTTCCACCGTTCCATCCAGAGCATTAATGAAATGATTTGACTGTGATGTATGGTACATGTTATATACAATTTTGAAATTTGAAATAATTCCTGAAACTGTAATTTTATAAGTATACCACTGCGGTTTATTTAACGCAGACATCATCGTTGGCTTGCCGTATCCTGCATCCAACCGTTTGCCCCATAAATCTGTAGCATTCTCGTCATGAACCGTTCTGCATTCTATTGTTATTTTCCCGCCTCCCGGTATTTCCTCTGAAACAGATGTACCTGCCTTTTTCGGCATAATAAGAGTATAACGATCAAAATTACCTCCGGAAAAATCTTCGTCTCGGTAAATATCCAGACTTAAAGTCGCTGGAACGTTTCTCCAAAGATACTTTCCACTAGAAGAACCTGTATCCTGCAATGCCCTTGATACTTCTAGACCGAATACCACCGTTCCGCCAGGAACAAATTCTCCAACAGGAATATTTTTTGAGGTTCCAGCCTGATCCACCTGAGTTGACCATAATCCTTTACTTCCTTCAACCCCCGGCCCTACATTAGGAAGTCCATTAGTACTACCTGGCAAATTCCCAGCCAACATCTTTCGATAAGAAGTTTCGGGCCAAGATAATTTCTTATAATAGGCTTCATAGGTCATTAGAGGCCTGCCCCCCAAATGCCAGGTTCCAAATCCATTTGTTGGGCTTGTATCGCTATACTTTAATTCCGTAACGTCCGGAGTAGTGTTACTACTGGAAGTCTTACTATAGGTATAAATGCGGGTAGCTCCATACTCTGGCGAACCTTCCTGTTCTCTTTCCATTGCCCAAAGACCAAACCAGGAAATTGCATCTGCTCCTTCCCATTGATGAGATGTCATAGTCAACGATAAATTTTCTTTCGGCATCGTAAATTCAAACTGGTAATTTCCTTTGTCATCTATCTTTTTCCCATGAGTATATGAAGGATCCCTATATGCCGACGGTTGCTTATTATCTTGAATGTCATCTCTGAAAAAGCCCCATTTCCCATATTCTGTGGACGCCCCTTTTAACAAACATTCTGCCCACCATATAGTATTTGCTACATTTAAAGTTGCAATAATTTTAGCACCTGCTTTTGCCTTAAATGTTCCATTCTGATTCTCACCGCCTGTAAGGCTCAAATTAAAGCTTCCGGCTACACCGGACGTTTCAACTGTATACAAGGTTTCTCCTGTCAACTCGTAATAAAACCGAATTTCCGTATTCTCTGGCAAAAGATAGCCAACTTCCACCTCTTCCAACGGATCATTAGGATCACCGGAAGGATTATTCTCATCTGTCTTTTTTGTTGTGTAGTACCAATCATACTTTCCGGTTGTATCGTTTTTATGCGGATAAAGTCCTGTCAGCCAAACCATATTATCTTCTGCATTTTTATACACAAAAGCTGCCTGCTTAAAAATTCTTGCCGGTTCATCTGCATCAGGTACATAGTCAGGAATTTCTTCTGTATCTCCTTCTGCAAGAGAACCTCCTTTAAATTTGGGAAGATTTGTTTCTAATTCTCCTTCTCTAAGATTTATTGTATTGCTCTCATTCGCATACTGATGCACTGTAATTTCAGGGGCATCTGTCGCATTCTGTGCTGCCAGAAGAGCTTTTTCCAGTACAGGCAGTGTAATTGCTTTCGGCGTATCCCCTACACTTTCCTCTGCCTGTGTTCCAGTCGGTTTTTGTACAGTCTCTTCTGTATTAGTTTCTACTTTTGTCCCAGTTGCATTCTGTTTATTATCTGCCGACTGTCCGGATGGAGCTTGCCCTTCTGACACCTCATCTGTATTCACCACATCTGTTGTCTGCCCTTCATCTGCAGCCTCTGCTTTATCTGCCTCTTCGCCCGTTGTCACACTTTCCGGGGCATTGTTATGATCTGCAGGGTCAGCTGCATTAGCTGCGGCTGTATTCTCATCTGCCTCGCCTGTCTCCGCCTGTGTCTGAACTTCTGTCTGCGCACTCTGCTGTGTCTCGATTTTGCCGGTACTTACCGCTTCATCTGCAAACACGCTTTCCAGCCCTACGCCTGTCATCAGCGTTGCCGCTGCCAAACAGACTGCCAGGCTCCGTTTCAGCCAGTTTACTCTGCCTTTCCTTTTTCTGTGCTTTTTGATCTTGCCTTCTTCTCCTTTCACTTTTCCTTTTCACCTCCTCCCTTTTAATCTCTTATTCTTTCTGGTTCAGGAATGTCTCTCCTGCCTCTGCGTCGATCCATATCTGTCTGGCCTCACCTCCTTTAACAACGCGGGCTGCCCAGTACATGTTGTCCTGGTATTTTTCCAGCCCCAGCCGCTCTATCTCATATCCTTTTCCTGCTTCTTTCAGGATCTTCTTTTCTGCTTCTTCCCGGCTGACTGCCGCGGACTCTTCTTCCTCCAGAATTTCTCCGATATTCACCTCTACGGTTCCATCGTTTTGGACTGTCACTCCGGTCTGTTCCTCTATCCGCGCTTTTTCTTCTTCGGTATATTCTTTTTTCTTTGATGCATTGGCTTGTTCAGATCTTTCGGAGTTGTCTGCTTTACTTTTTTCATTTGTCTGTTCAGAATGATGATTTTCCGGAACACTTTTTCCTTTTTCCCTGATCCAGAATCCAGCTGTCAGGGCAAGAATTACTATGATGCAGATAGCAACCAAAATATTCCGTCTTTTTCTATTCACCACTTATCGCCTCATTTTCATACAATTTTTTCATGGTATCCTTTCCCATTCTCTTCCGATACACATTGTGCTACAGGAATACTTTCTATAATATTCGCTTGAAGCTCTCTTCTTCTTGCCAATCTCTGTTCCCGTAAACCATGGCTGCACTTTATCTCCGTCAATTCCTTTTGCATATCATCTGCTGCACAGGTTTCTGCATCCATCATTTTTACAATCTCTCCCAGGCTTCTGGAAAGCCATTTATTTTCCATCTCCTTCTGGATGTACTGGTAATACTTTCTAATCTGGCAGGTGCTTACCGCTCCGCGATTACAGTATCCGTCATCTTCCAGGCAACGGTTGACTTTCACTGACGATTCCATTACATTCAGAACATCAAGAAGAGTAATTTCTTCCAATGATCTTAGAAGATAATATCCTCCTTTTGCACCGGTTACTGTACCAAGCATTCCTGCTCCGCGCAGTTTTCGCGCTATCTTCAGAAGGTATTTGGGGGGTATTTTCATCTGGTCTGCAATCAAACTTCCTGTCATTATCCCTTTTGTATCGCCCAGGCATAAGAGAAACCGGATTGCGTAATCTGTCGTGAGGTTTAGCTGCATAATCTTCTCCTTTTTCTGCTTTTGTGTTCATCTTCAGTTTCATCTTCCATTCCAAACCCAAACCGGTAAAGTTTGTATTCAGTTTCTTTTAAAACAACACAATCCGCCCTGTGTTGTTTAATGAGTTAGAAAAATTTATTTTTTCACAAGATGTTTTTAAAACCAGAAAAATATATTAAAAATTTATTTGACGTGCAGATAAAAATAAAAGGGGAAATATGGATTTTTGGCATAGATTTTCCGTTTTTTACATTTTTATAAAAAACTATTGACAAAAATTGGAAATTTATGATATAGAATAAGACAGAAAAACAACACAAGGCGGATTGTGTTGTTTTTTATTTGACTAAATCCATCTCATTGATTTTCTGACGGTGCTCTTTGCCGCTTGATACCAGATATTGCCTGGTAGTCTCAATGCTGCTATGACCTAAAATATCAGCTAATTTCAAAAGATCTTTCTCCCGTCTGTAAAATACACTTGCAAATAAGTGGCGTAAATTGTGAGGATAGACTTTCTCCGATGAAAGTCCCGCTTTTTCTCCCGCTCTTTTCATGCTGCGCCACAAGTTGCTCCGATCCAGCGGACGTCCTGTACGTGTTACAAACACGGGGCCTTCCTCTATGTTTTGCTCCTTGCAGTACTGCTTTAAACGTTCAATCAGTCGATCCGGTAAAAGGATTCTTCTTTGTTTTCCTTTGAGCAGAACATTGACGCTCCCTGTATCCAACAGTTCTGCCCGTATATGTTTCAGTTCTCCAATACGGATCCCGGTAGAGCACAGTGTTTCCACAGCCAGATACAAGCGCTTATCTTCCTCACATGCCTTTAGAAGGTTTTCATACTCTTTTCTCCCGAATTCCCTGGACTCCTCAATATATGCTTTTTTCTGAATGCGGATATATTTTACTTTCCAGGTTTCTCCCTTATATTCGAGATAATTATTAATAGCTGCCAGACGGTTATTTACCGTCGTTCCGCTATAACGTTCCTTCAGTCTGTTTCGATAGACAGCCATCCATTCTTTTGACAGAACATAATCTGGCTGCTGTATCATATCCCGAATTGTCCTTACATAATTTTTTTGTGTGGAAATTCCTTTTTCGCATTCAATCAGATATTTCCTAAAGTCTTCAAGCGCTTCTTCTGTGCTTTCCATATCTTGTTACGCTCCTTTCTTTTTGACATAAACAGATGTTTTTTGTCTATATGGTACAAAAGACAGTATAGCGCGATTATATTAGACAACGGGGAAATAAAGTGAAAATTATATGACATAGATTGCTGGTAAATATTTACAATTTAAGACAGGGTAAAATGCAATTTGGCACGTAACACAGAAAAAGTGCCACGTGCCAAATCAATTAAATTATATTATTTCTTCTGAACATATTTCAGACAGTCCAGTGTTACCGCTACAAGGATAATGATACCGGAGAACACGAACTGAAGGTTTGTGTCGATACCGAGGATTGTAAGAGAATAGGTAAGTGCGGTGAAGATAAATACACCAACTACTACACCGGAGATCTTACCGATACCACCGGTAAAGGATACACCACCTACAACGCAGGCTGCGATCGCATCCATCTCCCAGCCCTGCCCATAAGCTGCAGATCCTGATCCTACCATTCTGATACATTCCAGCCATGATCCGAATCCGTAAAGGATTCCTGCCAGAACGAAAGCTCCTACTGTTACAGCAAATACGGAAATACCTGAAACTGCTGCTGCTTCCGGGTTTCCGCCGACTGCATACAGATTCTTTCCGAATGTTGTCTTATTCCAGATGAACCATACAATTGCAATGGCTGCTACTGCCCAAAGGATAATAGTTGGGAAACCATTGATCTTTGGAATGATCATGTTCGGAATTGTAGGCTCGATCGCACCAAAGGATACACCTTTTGTTGCGTAAGTAACAAGACCGAAGATAACAAGCATGTTTGCCATTGTTGAAATGAACGGATGCATCTTAAATTTCGCTGTGAAAAATCCTGCAATAGCTGTGAAGAATGTACATAAAACAACACATGCTACCAGCGCCAGAACGATTCTTAAAGCGATCGGCATAGTCGTAAAGTCAAAGATATGTCCGAACACACCGCCTGTATTGATTCCCTGGTGCATGATGATCGTTGCTGTGGTCATACCCATACCAACCATACGTCCGATGGAAAGGTCTGTACCTGCAAGGAGGATCAGAGCTGCAACACCAAGTGCAAGGAACATTCTTGGTGAAGCCTGCTGCAGGATATTCAATACGTTATTGTATGTAAGAAGCGGTGATCCTTTTATCATCGGAGTGATGATACACAGGATGATAAAGATTAAAAGGATCGCAATATACAAACCGTTCTGCAGGAGGAATGACCTGCGGTTAAATGTATATTTGTAGTTTTCCCATCTTTGAGCCATTGTCTCTCCGAATGTAAACTTGGACATACGGAGCAGGTCGATCAAATGGTATCTGTATGAGAAAGCTGCATGTCTTCTGTCTTTGATCTGCTGAAGATTTTTCTGCAGTTCCATTTTAGCATCAAACAGCCTGTTCTTATGAACGTATTTTTCATCTTTGATTTCCTGGTGATCAGAAAGCTTGGAAAGGTTCTGCTGATGTTCTTTTTCCAGTCTGGCAACATCCTCTTTGTATTTTTCTTTTGCCAGCACTTTTTCCTGCTCGCAGCTTTCTTTTACCGGCTGATAATATTCTTTATCGAAATGAGCGTTCAGATATTTCTCTGCATCAGCAATCAGTTTAGATATTTTATCTTTATTCTGTGCCTCTACTGCCTTTGCCTTTCCCAGAGTCTCCTGAAGTTTTGCAATTTCTGCATCCTTCTCACTCTTTGTCCGGCTTTTGTCTCTTTTCAGTCCGTCCATAACGTTCTGGATTGAAACAACTTTATCTGTACCATCTTCTCTCAGGCTGTCAATCTCTGTCTGAATTTTCCCGACATAATCCTTAATTGGCGCAAGCAGCTCCATTTCCTGCTCTGCCGTAAGGACTTTACTGTTTCCATTAGCCATATCTATCAATCTCCCTCATTATAGGTATTTTGCACTGAGTCTTAAAAGCTCTTCCTGATTTGTCTCTTTCGTATTTACAATTCCGGAAAGGTGTCCGTTGGACATAACTCCGATACGGTTGGTAATTCCCAGAATTTCCGGCATTTCTGAAGAAACAACAATGATCGTTTTCCCTTCTTTTGCCATTTTAATGATCAACTCGTAGATTTCGTATTTTGCTCCGACATCGATACCTCTTGTCGGCTCATCCATCATGAATACCTGCGGATCTCTCTCCAGCCACTTTCCGAAAATTACTTTCTGCTGATTTCCTCCTGAAAGACTGGTGATCATATCGTCAGGTCCCATACATTTTGTATGCATCGTCTTAATTTCATTTGCGGTTGCCTTTACCATTTTGGCATCTGAAAGTGCCAGACCGGCTTTATACTGATCCAGATTCGCAATGGTCGTGTTGAAGGTCAGGTCCGCTTTCAGGAAAAGTCCGTTGGCTTTACGTTCCTCCGTAATCATGGCAAAGCCGTGATCCATTGCCTCTTTGGCACTGCTGAAGTTCATGAGTTTGTTATTAAAGTAAACACGCCCTGCTGCTCTGGTCCTCACTCCGAAGATTGTTTCCAGAAGCTCTGTACGTCCGGCTCCTACCAGTCCGTACAATCCGAAAATCTCACCTTCCCTTACATCAAAAGAAATATCCTGAAGGTATGGTTCAAATTTTGTAGATAAATGCTGAACAGACAGGATTACATCCTTCGGTGTATTATCTACTGGCGGGAATCTGTTCTCAAGAGAACGTCCAACCATCGCCGCAATCAGTTCATTCATATCTGTTTCTTGGGAACTCTTTGTCATAACAAGGTTACCATCCCGAAGTACAGATACCTCATCACAGATCGTAAAGATCTCATCCATTTTATGAGAAATGTAGATCAGAGCAATTCCCTGCTCCTTCAGCATTCTCATCATTTCAAAGAGCTTATCTACCTCCTGTACTGTCAGGGAAGAAGTAGGCTCATCCAGAACGATTACCTTTGAATTGTAGGAAATCGCTTTTGCAATCTCACACATCTGCCTCTGGGATACGGACATGTTCCGCATCGGCTGTGTAAGGTTAACTGTCATTCCAAGCTTTCTGAAAAGCTCAGATGCCTCTTTTTTCATTCGCCCCTCATCAACGATACCCATAGAGTTTACTGGATAACGTCCAAGGAATAAATTATCAACTACATTTCGTTCCAGACACTGATTCAGTTCCTGATGCACCATTGCAATGCCGTTTTCAAGAGCATCTTTTGGTCCGGAAAAACTGACTTCCTTTCCATCAAGGAAGATATTGCCTTCATCTTTCTGGTATGTCCCGAAGAGGCATTTCATCATTGTTGACTTACCGGCGCCATTTTCACCCATCAGTCCCATAACTGTTCCTCTCTTCACATCCAGATTGATGTGATCCAGAACCCGGTTACGACCGAAGGATTTGCTCATACCGCGTATCGATAAGACGATATCATCTTTCTTATCTGCCATTACTATTACTCCTGTATACGTATATTGATTTTCATGATCTATACCGGAAAGTTGTTTCCGGTATCTTCATAGTCCTAAATAGATTATTAGGGGAGAATTTCTTCTCCCCTATAATCGCCTCATCCCTATTCCCCAAAATTCTATTGACTAAGTATTGATGTGTAGGAACTTGCATTGTCTGTCTTAACCATGTTGATAGCAAATGCATCATACTGGCTTGGGTTTCCAAGACGGTTTGTGATGTTGGACTCTGTCTGTCCATCTCCACCGATGTATTCAACATCCAGGTTAAGAAGATCATCATAGTTCTGAAGAAGCGGCTGATATGTTGAGCTTAAGAAGTTATCAGAAGCGTTGTAAATGTTCAGCCATACCTTCTTTGTTGCATGGTCTGCTTCATCAAGCTGGTTGGATACCGGCTCGTAAACTTTTGTAGAATCTGTAAATTCTTCATAGTTTTCAGCTGTTACTGCAACGTTCAGTGCGTAGTAAGAACGCTCATCTGCATTGTATGTATAAACATCGTCTGTCAGAACGTTTCCTGCTTCGTCTTCTGTTCCGATACCTGTATCAACATCTACGCCGTCCAGTGCGTTACGAAGTACACGAAGTGTCAGGTAAGCCTGTACGTCTGCATGCTGGCTGATTGTTCCGCCGTATCCTTCAGCGATAGCAGCTACAGCATCGTTGTTTGCATCATATCCGAATGTCGGAACTTTGTTATCTTTTGACCATGCATTGAACATTGACATTCCCATTCCGTCGTTGTTAGAAACAACTACGTCAATCTGATCACCAAAGGAGGAAGACCATGTTCCAATTGCATTACCTGCTGTAGCTGCATCCCATGTAGCACCTGCAGAGTTTTTCATTTCCTGTGAAGCCAGCTCACGAACAACATATGTTTTTCCACCTGCTTCAATGGAACCATCCTGTACTGCTGTTGCAGATCCGTCTGTGTTTGTTCCGATCGGCTCGCTGTTGATTGCTCCATCTGCCTCAACGCCTGTTCCAAGAGCTTTACGAACACCTCTTGTACGTGCGATAGAGTCGTTGTGTCCGATATCACCGATAGCCAGTACATATCCGATCACGCCGTCACCGTTACGGTCGATTGTATCGATGTTTGCTTCGATGTAGTCTTTTACCATTGTTCCCTGAAGTTCAGCACCCTGGTTTGCATCGAATCCTACATAGTATGTGTCATCGTTGAAGCTAAGTGCTGTCATGTCAAGCTCTCCTGTAGAGCTGTTAGATGGCTGACGGTTGAACCATACCAGCGGTTTGTCTTTGTTAGCTACCTCTGAGCTTGATGAGCTGGAGGAATCGTCACTTGAGGATCCGCTGTCGCTGGAACCACATGCAGTAACAGAAAGCGCCAGTACTGCAGCCATTGTCAATAAGGCCATTTTCTTTTTCATTTTACTTTTCTCCCTTCTTTTTCGCACAACTCGTCTGTGCTTTTGTTGATATTGACAGTATATCTAAGAAGCAGATTATAAAACATAGAATTTTTTTTGCCTTTCATTGAAATTTTTTAATATTTTTTGTGTATTATCAACAAGAAATTTTAAAAACGGAGAGCTCTACGCTCTCCATTTTCGCTCTTTCATCTTACAATATACAACTGCTGCTCCCGTACTCACGGTAGTCGCCAGGATCCCTGCTCCCACAATAGCCGCTGGATTCACGCTTCCGTACTGGCTCCTGTAGGCGATAATATTAACCGGGATCAGCTGCAAAGAAGAAATATTGATGATCAAAAATGTACACATTTCATTGCTGGCAATCCCCTTCTTTCTTACCGGCCCGGGCAGGATTCCTCTTCTTCTGTCCTCTTCTACATTTTTCAGTTCTTCCATAGCCTTAAGTCCTGCCGGTGTCGCCGCCCAGCCAAGCCCCAGTATATTGGCAATGATATTCGTTGTAATATGCCTGGCAGCCGGATGCCCTTTAGGCAAAGCGGGAAATAAAAAGCGGATGACCGGCCTCATTTTTCTGGCAAGGCCTGCGATCATTCCGCTTCGTTCTGCAATCTCCATTAATCCTGTCCAAAAGGCCATTACGCCTGCCATCGTTATACACAGTGTAATGGCCTCTTTGGAGGAATCCAGAGCTGCATTTGTAATTTCCACAAGATTTCCGGTACAGGCCCCATAAATGATCCCGGTCAGGATCATTCCGGCCCACAGATAATTGAGCATTCGTTCACCTGAACTGTCTTCTTTCTATATCTTATGAAAGCAGACGCCAGATATCACCAGAAATCTGTTTATTCTATTTCAGACGGATCAATCTGCTGCTGTTTCAGTTTCAGATACACGATCTCACGAAACAGTGCGTACAATACCGACACAATAGGAATAAAAATAAGCATTCCCACAATCCCCATCAGGCTTCCGCCTATACTGACTGCTGCCAGTACCCAAATAGACGGCAGTCCTACAGAATTTCCCACCACATGGGGATAGATCAGATTTCCTTCAATCTGCTGTAAAATTAAAAATAAAATGACAAAGATCAATGCTTTTACAGGATTTACCATAAATATAAGAAACGCACCGATGGCGCACCCGATAAAAGCACCGAAAATAGGAATCAGAGCGGTAAATGCTATTACAATACCTATCAGCAGAGCATATGGTATTTTTAAAACAGACATAGAAACCACAAACATGGATCCGAGGATTACCGCCTCCACACATTGCCCTGTCAAAAAACTGGAAAAGGTATTATAGGTAAGAGAAAATACCTCCAGCGCTGCCTCCGCTTTTCCTCTTGGAATAAAAGCGAACATTACCTTTTTCACCTGAATATTGAGCTTTTCCTTCTGCAGAAGAATATAGCAGGCAAATACAAATGCAATAAAGAAAGTTGTCAGTCCACTGATAATACTCCTTGCCACTGTTATAGTGGAATCCAGCATATTGCCTGCACCATGGCGGAAAAAATCCACTCCTACTTCCATAATCCTGTTCCAGTCAAAATTCAGGTTGCCAATCCAGCTTCTGATCTGTTCATTTCCTTCAAAAACATTTTCCGCCCATTTTTGTACTTTTGGCACAAAATTCTGGATACTGCTGCCCAGGCTTCCAAATGTAGCTCCCAGCTGCGGAATCAATATAAACATAACTACAGACACAACTCCGATTACCAGAATCAGAACCAGGATCAGACTGAAAGGCCGGGCGGCTTTTTTAAGCCACCTGGTCTTTTCTATTCTTTCCTCCGGGAAGAGATGGCGCTGAAAAAAATTCATAGGTACATTCAGTACAAACGCAAAGGCTCCTCCCAAAATGAAGGGAAAGGTAACACCAAAGATAAAGCGAAAAAACTCAAACACTACATCATATTTCCAGAGACATACGATAAGAAGTGCCGTAAAAATGATAATTCCTCTTATTTTTTTGATGTTTTCTTTATTTAAATCCATTTTATTTCCTCAATTTCTTTAAAAACTGTATGATCGGCAGGTTAAGAAGCGCCAGTCCATATACAGTCAGAAGCTGTGTTCCGTTTAATGTGACAACCTGGAAGATATTGTGAAGTCCAGGTATCATCAGCACGCCTGTGATCAGTAAAAGCCCTAATACGAATGCACCTATCAGATATACATTATTGAAGAAACGATTCGTAAAGATCACCGGCCTGTTGGATTTACAGTTAAATCCATGTACCAGCCTGGATGTACATAAGGTTCCGAATGCCAGAGTGCTTCCAAGAAGACTGCCTCCCTGATTCAGACCGATCAAAAATGCAATTGTAGTCATGGCTCCGATACAGAGTCCCTCTGTTCCTATTCTAAGGAGATAATCCTTGGTAAGGATCGATTCGTTGATCGGTCTTGGTTTTTCCTTCATTACATCCTTTGTATGAGGTTCCAGACCCAGTGCGATAGCAGGAAGACTGTCTGTCAAAAGGTTAATAAACAAAAGATGTACGGGTTCAAACGGAACCGGCAAGCTTGCGATTGATGCGAACAAAACAGTAAGAATCGCTCCGAAGTTTCCGGAAAGAAGGAACTGAATGGAATATTTGATATTCCTGTACAGGTTACGTCCGTTTTCTACCGCCTTAACGATAGTAGCAAAATTATCATCTGTCAGCACCATCGCCGCTGCATCTTTGGAAACTTCTGTTCCCGTAATTCCCATTGCCACACCGATATCCGCCTGTTTCAGAGCCGGCGCATCGTTTACACCATCTCCTGTCATGGCAACGATGTTGCCTCTGTCCTGCCATGCGCGGACGATTCGGATCTTATGCTCCGGTGATACTCTTGCATATACCGAAATTTTCGGAACAAACTCCTGCAGCTCTTCGTCAGACATATTTTCAATGACTGCTCCCTCACAGGCTTCTGATTCATCTTTTAAGATTCCGATCCGTTTTGCAATAGCTGCTGCTGTTACCTTATGGTCGCCGGTAATCATGATCGGCTTGATTCCTGCCTCGATACATTCTTCAACTGCTGCTTTAGATTCTTCTCTCGGCGGATCCATCATGGATACCAGTCCGAGGAAGGTCAGATCATTTTCATCTTCCAGAGTAATAGCCCGGTCACCTTCGATTTCCCTGTAGGCAAAAGCCAGAACTCTAAGACCTCCTCTGGAGAATTCCATATTCTGGGCCTCGATCTTCGCCTTTTCCTCCTCTGTCATAGGCAATACATCTTTGCCAATGCGGACATGGGTCATTCTTGTAAGGAGAACATCTACCGCTCCTTTTACAACCATAATATGTTTTCCGCGAAGCTCATGCGCTGTAGACATCAGTTTTCTGTCGCTGTCAAACGGAATTTCTGACTTTCTTTCATAAGTATCTCTGACCTCAAGAGCCTCTTTGCCAAGACGGCTTCCCAGGTTAATAAGTGCAGTCTCTGTAGGATCACCGATTTCCTGACCGTCTGTGTTGGTGGAATCGTTGCAGAGAATACTGAAATGAAGCAGCATATTTTGATTTTCTTCATTCAGATCAATCTGTGCTGCCGGGATTCTTTTTTCATCCACATAGTAATCTTCCACTGTCATCTTATTCTGAGTCAGTGTACCTGTCTTATCGGAACAGACAATAGACACACTTCCAAGACCTTCTACTGCCTGCAGTTTACGGATAATAGCATGTTCTCTTGCCATTTTCTGAGTACCAAAGGAGAGTACGATCGTTACAATAGAACTTAATGCCTCCGGGATCGCCGCAACGGCCAGCGCAACAGCAAAAAGGAATGCATCTCCTACCGAACCGCCCTGGAAAATATTAATGGCAAATAAGATTCCACAGAAGATCAGTATTAATATAGAAAGTTTTCTTCCAAACTCATCCAGATTTACCTGAAGCGGTGTACGTTTTTCGGATGTGTTTTTCAAAAGGCTGGCAATCTTTCCGACTTCTGTTCCCATACCAATTCCGGTTACTTCAAAAGCTCCCCGTCCGTACGTAACAAAACTTCCTGAAAATACCCGATTCGTCTGATCACCAAGAGCCGCTCCTTCCGGAACCTCATCCAGAGATTTTTCTACGGAAAGACTTTCTCCTGTCAAAGCACTTTCATCTACTTTTAAGCTGGCACACTCTGCCAGTTTTCCATCTGCAGGTACACAGTCACCCGCCTCCAAAATAACACGGTCACCGATTGTAACCTCTCTTGCCGGAATCTGAATCAACGTTCCGTCACGAATAACCTTTGCTTCCGGTGCGGACATTTGCTTTAAGCTGTCCAACGACTGCTCTGCCTTAACGGTCTGTACAGTTCCCAGGATTGCATTCATGGTAATAACTACCAGAATAACAACAGTACTTTCCACATCTCCCAGAAATCCTGATACAATAGCCGCTATGATCAGTATGATAACGAGAAAGTCCTTATACTGTTCCAGAAAAATCTGAAAGACACTTTTTTTCTTTCCTTCTACCAGCTCATTAAAACCGTATTTTTCCTGGTTTTGTCTGGCTTGTTCGCTTGTCAGCATATTTTTCTCCTCACTTTCTTTTGCAATAAAACTCTTTGATGAAAAGGAACAAAAAAAGAGACTTTATTGCATAAAATTTGTTATGCAATAAAAGTCTCACTATTTCATTACGATACGGATGATTTCTCATCGTACTGACGTTATCGCAAACATACTATAAAATGTGTATGCTAGTTACTCCCTTTTATCTACAAACAAATATAAACGATATTTCCGGAACTGTCAACCTTATTTTTTCCAGAAATTCCCCCTTTTATGCATATTCTCTGATTGACAAGGCATATACTATTCCTTAGAATAGAAAGGATGAGAGTGTAGAAAATGAGGTTAAATAAAAATGAAAAGAGAAAAGTTTTCTTCCCGGCTCGGCTTTGTCCTTATCAGCGCCGGATGTGCCATCGGACTTGGAAACGTATGGCGCTTCCCCTATATTACAGGACAGTACGGAGGAGCTGCCTTTGTCATTATTTATCTGATCTTCCTGGCAATACTGGGACTTCCTATTATGACAATGGAATTTTCTGTCGGGCGGGCTTCACAAAAATCTGCAGCCAAATCTTTTGAGGTTCTGGAACCTGCAGGAACAAAATGGCACCTTACCAAGCTGGTTCCGCTTATTGGAAACTATATGCTTATGATGTTTTACACAACTGTCGGCGGCTGGACATTGGCTTATTTTTACAAAATGGCCTCCGGTCAGATGACCGGGTTAAACACCGCACAAGTAGAAACTACTTTCAGTGAATTTCTTGCAGATCCCGTACAGCAGATAAGCTGGATGCTGGTTGTAACAATTGTAGGATTTTTAATCTGTTCACGCGGCTTGAAAGGCGGTGTGGAAAAAGTATCGAAATACATGATGGGACTTCTGTTTCTCATTCTGATCGTACTGGTTATCCACAGTTTTTTCCTGGAAGGCGCAAAGGAAGGTCTTTCCTTCTATCTGATTCCTAATTTCAAAGCGGCTCTTGAAAATTACTCCCTTGGAGAAATCTTATTTGCTGCATTGGGACAGTCTTTCTTTACTTTGAGTCTTGGAATCGGAGCACTGGCAATTTTCGGAAGCTATATCGATAAAGAACACTCTCTCGTTTCCGAAAGCCTGAATGTAGTAATCCTTGATACAACAGTTGCCTTCTTCTCAGGACTGGTTATTTTCCCAGCCTGCTTCACTTACAATGTGGATGCCGGAAGCGGTCCGAGCCTGATCTTTGTTACATTGCCGCAGACATTCAGCGAAATGGCCGGAGGTCGTGTATGGGGTTCCCTGTTCTTCGTATTCCTGGCTTTTGCTTCTCTTACAACAATCATTGCTGTATTTGAGAATATTATCGCATTTGCCATTGATTTTGGCTGGACACGTAAAAAAGCTGTTATTGTAAATATTATTGCAATCATTATACTTTCCCTGCCATGTGCTCTCGGATTCAATCTATGGAGCGGATTCCAGCCCTTTGGACCCGGCACAACTGTACAGGACCTGGAAGACTTTATTTTATCCAATACGCTTCTTCCGCTTGGATCTCTTTTATACCTTTTATTCTGTACTAACCGGTACGCATGGAATTGGGATAATTACTATACAGAAGTAAACAGCGGAAAGGGCCTGAAGCTTCCAAAATGGACGAAAGGCTACCTGACCTATATTCTCCCTTTGATCATCATCTTTATTTTGATCCAAGGATTTATTGAAAAATTAGGTTTCCCGGCAAATTATCTTCTTCCGCTGCTTTGTCTGATCTATCCGCTGTATCTGATTATACAGGCGAGAATGGTAAAGAAAAAGGGATAAATTGTACTGGGGACGTAGTAAAGTTAAACTTCAATGTCATTAAGTTTAGAAAATGAGTCCTCAAAAGAAAGACAGTGTTGATATCCTAATCTACGCTGTCTTTCTTTTATGCAGACCGATAAAGCAGACCGCTGTC
>OIYU01000718.1_pt1 | contig 23851 bp, 20 predicted proteins | sample 1588321 | NCBI WGS metagenome assembly OIYU01 (sample SAMN03283258) | human gut metagenome | biome: human-associated habitat; material: feces | host: Homo sapiens | place: USA | collected 2013 | reverse complement strand
CCCCACAAATTCGTGGAGCGCCCGTTCTGTGGCATTGCCGCCGGTGACCTGTAAGGTTCCATTGTTGACCAGTGCGATTGCATTGGTATTGCCACAAATATTGATTAGAAGCATCTCGCGCAGCGGATCCGGAATGCTGGCAAAGCTCTGGTAATCTTTTCCCTCGGGAGAAATGAAATCCACCACCTGCAGAGCCCCTTTAGTGATGGTGCCCGTCTTATCAGAAAAGAGAATGTTCAGGCTTCCAGCTGTTTCTGCGCCATCGATTTTACGGATGAGGATGTTGTCTTTCAGAAGTTTTTTCATGTTTAACCCAGACACCAATGCAATCATCATTGGCAGGCCTTCCGGAACGGCTACTACGATGATGACAACCGCCAGCGTGATGGAGGAAACGAGGTCGCGCAAAATCTGCATGATATTCTCCACAGAGAAGTAGGCAGGAGCGCCGGGCAAGAGCGTCGGATTAAAGAAGATGCAGTTGACCATGAAGGCTATGGCGATCAATGTTCCACCGATGTAGCCAAATTTGGAGATAGCATCGGCCACTTTTCCCAGTTTGACCTTCAAAGGCGATTCGCGTTCATCGTCCTCCTTGAGTTCCTGCGCCAAACGGCCGAATTGCGATTGGTCGCCCACACATTTAACCTGCATAATGGCTTCGCCGCTGGTTACTACCGAACCGCGATATACCTTATACGGGTCTAAGAAGTCAATTTTATCTGCATCGTAAACATAGTCAGAATTCGCTGCGGTCTTTTTCGCCTCTTCGCTTTCGCCGTTGAGGCTCGCTTGATTAACTTTTATATCGCCGTCGATGAGGAAGCCGTCCGCACAAACCTTGTCCCCTGCCTGAAGGAGGACAAAATCGCCCGTAACAATATCATCGATTTTCATGTCTGTAATCTGTACCATACCATTGCGTTTGCGGAATACTTTACAGAGAATTTTGGAATATTCATCCTGGAGCTTTTGAAACAGTTGATTGTTGGAATATTCGCTATAGGTTGAAACCGTGGTTGCCAATATAACCGCAATGGCGATGCCGACAGCCTCCAGCCAGTCGCCCACGCCGGCAATCGCAAACACCACCGTGATGATCAAGGCCACCGTTAAAATGCGAATCAGGGCGTCTCCACGGAAAGTTTCCCACAATTCGCGCCAGAAAGAGGTTTGCTCCGGCGGGGTCAACATGTTGCTTCCATACTTTTTTCGGCTTTCTTCCGCTTCCTGTTCAGTAAGCGCGTTTATTTCATGATTTTTAAGCATATGATCGTTCTCCTATACCGGTTAAGATATGGGTTAAAACCTCCTCTGTACCGGCTTGAGCGGGCAGGGAGGAGTATCGAATGGGAAATCCCCAGTCGGTGCCTTCAAGCTCACATCCCTTTAGGGACCAAGCTGTGTCGCAGGTGCGCAGCATCGGCACATCGAACCAGGAATCTCCAAAACCTACTGTCAGGCCGCCGCCTTCCAATTCCCGAACACGTTCGAGGACGGCGCCCTTGTGTAGGGCCTTAGGATAAAGATACAATTTCTTCCTTTGACGGTACAACCCCCAACCAGAGGGATAAAACTCCTTTGCCAAAGAAGTGTATGCAGAATCGTCGAATGTATTTTCTTCCACGAAAAAGACAGCCAGATATTCATATTGCTTGGAAAGGCACTGAATTCCCGGTAAGTGCTTCAGAACCAGTTTCACTCCGTCCGTTAGACCTAGGGGAAGGGAGTAAACGGTGTGTTTTACGTGTTCCATCCATACGCGATCTTCCTTACCGTCGCGGTATAGATATAAGCCGTTTTGCAGAGATAAGTAACGGCAGCTTCCATCGGAGACAAAGGTTACCCGATGGGCTTGTTCCAATCCCCGGAGGGTATTGATGAGGAAAACAGCCCGCTTTTGCAATGCCCGCAGTGCGGAGAGCGCACCAGGGGTCATAAAACCAAAGGGCTCCTCAAAGCGATACTCCACAGGGAGGACTTTCGCATCTCCCTCCAGGCGGCGTTGTGAAAAAAGGAGCGTGCGGTCCAGATCGGCAGAGAAAATCATTCTATTCCTCCCCGCTTGTCCGCGATCAACCCGCAACAGAGATAAGGCATATCCGGATAGATGGTAACTGGAACATGCCGCTCCTTGGCCAATAGCATAATATGGCCGACATCCGGATGCCCGGCTTCCCGCAAAAGAACCCGATCCGGCACACGGCGCAAAAGGACGCGTGTGGTTTCGCCGATGCTCGGTTTGATCCGGTTGATGTCGTGGATACCGAAATTCTCACCGATCCGCCGGACCGCTTGCATACCGCTCCAATCGGGCGTACGGTTCAACGCACAGAGATGCGTGAATTGTTCCAAAATTTCATTGCGCCGCGGGGCAAACCATTGGCACACCCCATCCAAATAGCGGGCGGTCTGGTCTTTTTCAGCAAACTCCTTGTAAACCCGAACCCCGTGAAAATCGTTGGGGCCGATTAAGGACGTATTGTGCACAGTGCGGCTGATTAAACCACAAATGGTGCTGTTGAGACAGCAGGATGGATTGATAAAATCCTCCCGTGTGGCAAACAGGGAACATGAGTGGGCCGGGTCGGCCAATACCGCCAATGTGGGCTGTAGGGCGGTCCCGTTGTGTGCGTTGAATTGTTTGCAGGATTCCTCCAATTGGTGGGTAATCATTCCCTTTCCGGTCCAACCGTCCACAAAGACGATTTCCTGATTTGGATGCCGGGACAAGATCAAACGTATGGCATTTTCATCAAATCCCTTACCGCGGATGATGCTTACCCCATAGTGCGGCAAGTCACAACCTAATTCACGCGCGGCATAACGGCGCATTAAGATGCCGCATGGGACCCCTGCACGCACCAAAGAAACCAAAACCGGGTTTGCATACACGGAGAGCACCAGGCGTGTCAAAACACCTGTGTAGAGAGCTACTTCCGGCAGTTGTGTCTCCATTAGATGATCGAAAACCTTCTCATAGGCGGGGCTGGGAACCTGTTCAATGGGAAGGTCCTCGGAATAGTGGCGGCCTGCCTGTATGTCGCGTTCCCGGAGGGCGGTTTCCCGCTCTTCCACCTGTCCGGTCACGTCCTTGAGCAGCAGGACGACGTCATTTGGATCAAAACTCCCCAGATGGGGCGGTAACATTGCATCCCTCTGTTTCATAACGCGATCACCGTCACTTTCTCCATCCCCTTGCCTTTGAGATAAGCGGCAAGCTGGCGCAAGCCCGCAGGGCGCAAAACGCCTTCTTCGACAAAGAGGAGAGCCTCCTGATATACACCATCCGGGACATTGTACAGATACCCCACCGGGCTGTAACAATCCGGCGGGTCAAAACAAACTCCGGACACAATGGCGGAACCAGACATGGGAAATACGGGGCTTTGCGTAGTGGAATGGAACTTGCATCCGCCGCAGAAACCAGCGATCAAGGCAGGCGCAAAGATAAATTCCCCGGTGCCCAAGCAAAGTGTATGTTTCCCCTGAGGGGGAAGAGAGAGCTGTGCGGAAATGGATTGACAGCGGGATCGTTGACGTTCCAAGGCATCCGACGTTTGGAGGGTCCGGTCTGCGAGGGGCTCTCCGGGCAGCGAGCGAATGTCAAAGGGTTCACCGGGGGTATTGCGGAAGTCCGTCAGGGAAAGGGGAGGAAGAGCTCCCGTCTGGATGCCGCAAATGTGTCCGTGCAGAAGGGATACCACTCGGATTTCAATCCCAAGTTCCTGCTCGATAGCACGGCGGTTGCCACCGTCGCTGTTGTCCACCAGAGCCATCAATGTAAAGCGCCGAATGCCATAGGCCTTATGAAGCTGACGGATTAAGCGCAGCGCCGTGTTCCCAGTAGTGAGCTCGTCGTCCACCAAAACCACCTGTTGACAGGCGGCCATAAACGGATCTTGCGGGTCCAAGTACAACCGATGGGTTCGGGCATGGGAATGGGATTCATCGAAGACTAGAGGGGAGGTTCCCACGGATTCCAACCGGGTGGTACTGATATACGCCATTTCTCCTGTGAAACAATCGGCAACTGCCCGGGCTAACCCCGTTGCCGTTTCGGCAAAGCCGAGAAACAATGTCCGGTCTTTCAAGCCCAAACGTTCACGGGAATGCTCTAAGTCATTCCACAGCGAAAGAAAGGGAGGAGCAGAATGCCCTTTGAGGATTTCCGCCCAACCGTGGCGGTCCGGCTGTCCTATCCACGCAAGAGCCAGAAGTTTCCCCGCAGCCAAAAGTGAAGAGGGAGAAATGGGAAGATGCTTGCCTAACACCTTGCTGACAAACAGAAAGGCGCGCTGTGGATTTTGACGAACAGCCAATTGAAAGAGATCCTCCGCGCACAATCCAAAGCGCGCTTCTTCCACCTCTAATTCAAGAGTAAGCGCGGGTTCCAGAGAAAAAACCGTTTTGCTCATAGATGGTACACCTCGTTGTAGACCGCCCGAAGCAGGCCTTTTGCATCGGTATTCTCCTGATAAACCCCAAAAAGTTCCGCTTGACGCAGCGTTTTTTTCGCCCAAAGGGCGTGGGGCTTCAGCTCATTCATTTTGTTGTGACGGATACTGGGCATAACCCCCAAATGTCCAGGGTCTTCTCCCAATATGGCGGCGGCATCGTGATACCGCTCATACGGTATAGCATAGCTGGCCTGGACGGGGAGCAACTGTGTAGGATGGACACAGGTTTTTCCGCAGAGGCCGTTTTGCAGATCGAAATAGACCTCTTTCATGAGTCCTTCCACTTCTGCCCAACTTCGAAGTGCCCGTGCCCGCGCAATGGTGCTGTAGTACTCCCATACAGGGCCGCTGATGGTATAGCGATCCCCTAGACCGAATACCCGAACGATGTCCGCGATGCAGGAGGCCACCATGGGGATGCTATAGATCGTCGTATCGACACACCGCCGGATGCCGTACAATCCACACAAGTCGGTAGCGCCCACACGAATATTTAGGATACGATCAAAGAACGGGTCTGCGATGGCAGCCAACTCTCGAAGCATTTCTATGCGGTCATTGCAGAGCATCAGTTCCACGGATTCCAAAATGGGCATGATATAGAAAGGAGCTTCTGCCTGCCGGTCGATGTCGGATACAATGGGAAGAGCCCGACGAAGGCTTTGGCTGGTTGCCTTGGGGAGAATGACACCGGTGAGAATGGAGTTGTTTGCCAGAAAAAGTTCCGCTAGGTTTTCCAGCATATCCACATCCTTGACACGTACAAAGAGAAGCGGGAGTCTATCCCGGGATAGACTCCCCTCGAACAATGCCTGCTTTATACTTGCGAGCTGTCGGCCTACGTTTGCTACAGCGGCGTCACGCTCCTGATCGCCGACAGCGTCTTCCAGGCAAATGGCCATGGAGGAGAGCCCTTGTACCTTTCCCTCCTGAACGATCTGGGCAATGGATGGATTTCCCCCCGGAATATAGAGCAATCCGCCGAGTGCGCCGCGCAGAGTCTCCCGTTCGGTTGCTTTATCGAACGGTACGGGATCACGGAAAAACAAGCTTTTCCGGTCGCCGTCGGATAAATAGTTAAAATATTGCATGTTATCGGATCCTTGTGTTTTTTAGAACCCCTGTGCGGTAGCTCTTTGCAACCGCACAGGGGTGTAAATCATTTCTATTTAGACGCTGAGGCCATACTGACGGCACAGGGCCTCCAGGCCGCCGTTAAAGCCAGAACCCACGGCAGAGAACTTCCATTCGCCGTTGTGGCGGTAAATCTCGGCAAATACGATGGCTGTCTCCGTGGAATAGTCCTCCCCAAGGTCGTAACGAAGGAGTTCCACGCCGGTCTGTTTGTCCACCAGGCGGACAAACGCATTTGCCACCTGTCCAAAGTTTTGACCGCGAGCCTGTGCATCGTAGATGGTCACTGTCACGACAATCTTTTCAACATAGCTGGGAACCTGGTCAAATTCGATGGTAATGGCTTCATCATCACCCTCGCCCTCGCCGGTGCGGTTGTCTCCGGAATGGGTCACGCCGCCGGCAGACAGGTTGTTGTAGAAGATAAAATCCGAATCATGGGCGCATTTTCCTGTTCCATCCAATAGGAAGATCGAAGCGTCCAGATCGTAGTCTGCGCCGCTGTCGTATTGCTTAATGTCCCATCCCAGGCCAACAAGGGCTACTTTTAGATTTGGCGCTTCCTTACTCAGATTGATTTTTTGACCTTTGGTCAGATTAATGGGCATACGTATTCCTTCCTTTCCTAAAATGATTTTATCAGCAGTAGCGGTTTACCAAGTCGGCAATTCCGGGATCATAGCCGGGCTGGCCGATGGCATTGAACTTCCAACTATCGCCGCGCCGGTAAATTTCACCGACGACCATAGAAGTTTTTCCCGAGTAGTCCTCGGTCAGGTTGTAGTATGCGATGGTTTCATTGGAACCTTTGTCCACAATGCGGATATAGGCGTTTTCGACCATCCCAAAGTGCTGCTTCCGCTGAACGCAATTATAAATATTTACAACAAAGACAATACGATCCACAATCTGCGGAACACGGGTCAAATCCACCAATATTTGCTCCGAATCTTCCATACCGCCCATCGTTCCACCGACCAGGTTATCGCCGCAGTGATGGACACAACCAGTCGGATGGTCTTTATGATTGAAGAAGATAATCTCTTCTTTGGATGGAATTTTTCCATTCGCGTTCAGCATGATGACGGAAGCATCGATGTCCACGTCCTCTTTCTGTTTAAACAAACCCAGAAGGCCGCCCTTCTGCTGAACTTCTTTCCAGCCCAGACCGACCATGAGGTTGGTGAGCTGAGAACCGTCCTTTTTATGGAGATCAATTTTTTGTCCTTTTTGAAGGGAAATCGCCATAGGATTTACACCTGCTTTCTTAAAATATATTTGAAAGAAAATGGGTTACACATTCAGCCCAAAATTGCGGCACAATGCAGCAAGGCCTCCCTGGAATCCAGACCCTACAGCAGCAAATTTCCACTCGCCATTGTGACGATAGAGTTCTGCAACTACGATAGCCGTTTCAATGGAATAATCCTCGCCTAAATCGTAGCGCAACAATTCTTCGTTCTTTGCGGTATCGACGATGCGGATGTATGCATTGGATACCTGGCCGAAATTCTGCCCTCTTGCATCCGCCTCATGAATGGTAACGGTAAACGAGATCTTCTGCACATTGGCGGGCACCTTGCTTAACGTCACTTTGACGGACTCATCGTCACCCTCACCTTCGCCGGTGCGGTTATCACCGGAGTAGATGACACTGCCCGCTCCATCCTGTGGATTGTTGTAGAAAACAAAATTGGTTTCGTTTTCTACCTTTCCGTTATCTCCGGTCATAAAAACGGAAACATCCAGATCAAATTCATGACCGCCGTCGTACTTGTTCGTGTCCCAGCCGAGGCCGACCAGAATCGAGTCGAGACCTGCATTTCCTTTGGTCAGATCTACTTTTTGTCCTTTAGAAAGATTGATAGGCATACAACAACACTCCTTTTTATGAAATATCATACATCCTCAATGGATTTCCATTCCACTGGATGGAAACGATTACATATGAACTCTCGCCTGGAAGTCCTGCTTCAGAGCATCCAACTTGGCTGCATCTGCGGTACGCTTGGCGCTGGCGTCCTCTTGTATACGGCGCGTTTCCTCAATACCGCTTACGATGGTCTGCCAGGTCTTTTCCAGAGTTTCCACCTTGATGGAACTGGAAGAGGCCAACTGGGCCGTCAATTTTGCCTGATCGGCAGTGTTCCGAGCGTTCTTTAGCAACATTTCGTTGGTTCGGTCATCCAATGCTTGCATGGCCTGCGCCTGAATTTTTTGACGCTTGAGAAGCACCGCCTGCGTCAGAGCCTGTTTAAAGACGGGCAGGGTGATGATGAAAGCAGAGTTGATCTTGCGGATCAGATTCAGATTACTGAACTGCATGGATTGAATCATGGGAATGGACTGCATCGCCACATTTTCTGCAATACGGAGATCTTGGACGCGCTGTTCAAGGATGGTACGCGCTTGTTGCATGGCATTGTAGTCCAACTGCAACATGGCGTCGTCGGGACGAGCGCCGAGATCTGCCTGCATTTGTGTCAAATAAGCATCCATCTCTTGGAGTCCCTGCTCGCCCGCAAGAATATATTTGACCAAATCCTGATAGAATCCCACATTGGCGTCAAAGATCGTTTGCAGCTTTTTGTTGGATTCCCCGATCTCTACTTCGTATTTCTTGAGCTGGATATAGATTTTATCCACCTCTTCACCCATGGTGTGGTATTTAGCCAAAATTTGCTCCAATTGTTTCTGCATATTTCCAAATAATTTTGAAAAGAAGCCCTTCTTTTCATCTGCGGCAATTTCCTCAATATCGAATTTGTCCATGATGTTGCCCAAAGCATTGAGCATCTCACCGGAATCGTTGATTTGGCTCATATTGATACTATTGAGGATGGTATCAGAACATTTGGCAATCTCGTTTGCGACTTCGCCGCCGAAGGAAACAATCGTCTGAGGATCGTTGACGACAATCTGACTGACAAGATCGTCAACCTCCTTGGACCCCACCAGAGTTTGGTTCATCTCCTTCCTCTGTAGGGCAACATCGTAGGGCTTGGGCTCTTCTACCACAGGAGCCGGTACCGGCGCTTGCTGGGTATCCTCGTTCCTGGGGGTATACTGTAGGGCCATTTGAATTCCTCCTTACTACAAAACAAGTCTGGCAGAATCAACCATTCAATGATACGTGCCTCCAAACAGACGGCCAAACCACCCACTCGAGCTGTTGGTCCGTTTGATACGTAGATCGGGAATGGAGAGGTCAAACACGAACTCACCGACAACCAGCGTGTCAAAGCTATCTGGACGCAAATATTTTTCTAAATTTCGATATCCCGTAGGGGTAAAAATGGCGATGTCAAATCCGACCAGGTTGAGAAACGCCAAAAGAATGCATTCCTCCAAAGTAAACATGTTCTCGGTTACATCCACCACCAGAAATTTCGGGATACTTTTGGTAAAATCGAAGTTTTGTAAAAGCCGTAACAACTCTTTGTCCAGGTTCATAAGGACCGACAGCATGGAGGCCGCCAAATCAGGGCCGCCGTTGACGATGAGATCATAGTCGATAAGCGCTTGTATCTTCTCCAGAATATAATCTTGTGTATCGTCCGGCAGATAGTCATAACGATAGAACCGGGAACTTTTTAAAGCTTTGGGGTCCAAGCGCCCATCGTGCAAGAACGATTGGGCCTGTGGAGCGCTCAGAGAAGGACCGTTTACCTGAAGAAACGGGACGGATGTGACGACATAAGTATCTTCGGTCACCATTTCCCGGATCCGATCCCAATAGAGCTTTAAATCCCCTTTGTCTACACCGCTGACTTTGGAAAAGAGATTAGGCACATAAACAACCCCGTCTTCTGTGCGGAAGGAGGGACGGTATTGCGCCTCTTCCCGCCAAAGCTGCCCAACCTCATCATAGGTGGTTTTGAGAGTTACCGGTTGGGAACGGGCAAACTGACGGTCGCGGAACATCCCCGTATCGCTGTACAGGAGTTGATCCAGTTCCCTAGATGCATTATAAGCAGTCGTGCTTGCACGCATCCGTTCTTCCCGTTGTGGAAAAGGCTCCATTGGCAGGTCGTTTTTCCATACAATTGTCTTCCAATCATGGGGCACAAAGTGCTTTTCAAACGCATTTTGCCCGGAAAGAGCAGGACAAAAATAGAGAATATCCACACCGGTATGGGCCAGCGCCCACAAAAGAGAGATTTCTGCTTCTGTGGCTGGTCCATAGTAGAGCAATGCGGGCTGTTGGTCGGAACGGTACTGCGCAAATAGAAGCTCCATGTATCGCTTTAACCAACAGGCTAACCGTACTCCATGGTTTAAAAACCGTACTGCATCTTGTTCTGGACACTGTTCCATCACAAGTGAAAATGCCCGTTGTGCCAGAAGAGCGGGCACTTTTCCGCAGGTGAGAATCAACTTTTCCGCCAGAGCGCGTATCAATTGCGGACGGGGGGATGTTTTGTCCAATGTTCGGAAAAGAGCCGTTTCTGTATTGGTTGGGGCAGGAAACTTGTCCTGTATCAAAATCCAATTTTTGGAAGACCCCTCCAAAGCCCGTTTCAGGTGATAGAGATGATTGCGGTATTCTGTACGTTCTTCTGCACCAAAGCAAACCGAAAAGACCGCACACAGTTTACCGGGCCTTCGCTGTGCACAGGAAAGCAAACAAGCGTCCCATAGGGAGACATCGCCGGTCCAGTCGTTCAGCAGAACGACTTCTTCCATGCCCTGCCAAGGGGGCGGAGGCAAAGGAGACGCCTGTTGGGCGGAAGGGGCAGAACGCCTTTCGGAAACGGGTGGGGAGGACGGGATAGGAACTCCAGGTTTAGGAACGCTGTCCGCTTGCGAGAGAGGCGTTGGGGGAGGGGTACGGACCTCGCCATAGATGGGATGGCCATAGGTTCCGCCCCTTGCTGCTTTGGTGTAACTGTCCTCCGAACAAAAATCGACATACACTACGTCGCAGCCCGCTCGGTACAAAAGTTGTAAAAACAACAGTTCATACCGGCTGATGGCCCCCTCATAGAGTACCTTTGGTGGGACATCCTGTCCGATTCCTTTGAGAATGCCACCAAGAGGGCCGCGAAGCCAACACATATATTTTATATAGGCATTTCGCCGAATATTGTCATTTGCACCCTGGCCTTTTAATATATCTAAGATTTCCGCAATGGCGTTGTCGAGAATCGTCCGCTGCGTGGGACGGAGTTGTCCCAGCCATACGGTCAGATGCCGGGAAACAAGCGCGCGGGTCAATGTGAATGATTCCCCTACCTCGCGGAAAAAACGCTGAATTTCTGGTTCTGTGGGGTTCGATAGGCCGTTTTGTAAATAGATCCCCCCACGATTGGTCAATGCGTATATTTGTTTTAATTCGGTGAGAATGGTTTCCTGCCGGTCATAACCGATCACACGATAGAACCGGGTAACGGACGGTGTCCGGCGGCTCAACGGCAGGAGACAATCCTCTAAAAGAGAGGCATTGCCGGTCATAGCTCTGTGCTCCAATCGCTGAATTGATAAGGCTTTCTATAAGAGAAGCATAAGTCGCCCTTTGGATATTAGCGGCTATTGCTGGTGTTCATATTCATTGCCTTGGTACTGGTATTACCCAAAGCACGGGCAGCATTGATTGTATTGTAGATTTTGATGGTAGGCGCCAGCCAGACGCTTCCTGTTCCTCGATACACGTTTACCAGACCTTCTCCACTGATGGCGGAACCGATAAGCGATTTTGCAGAACGTTCCACTGTAAATTGCAGCGAAGCAGAACGGAGAACAGCAAAGTTCCCATCGACCCGTAACGTGTCGTTTTGCAGCTCAATGATGTCGATTTCACAGGACGGGACAGGACATTCCAAGACTACCAAACCCGTACCGGAGAGGGAAATCTGGAAGAGGCCCTCCCCACCTCCAAGGGCGGAGGAAATACTCCGCTGCATAACCGGTTTAACCGTTACGCTTCCCTGTGCACAGTAAAACATCCCTTTATCCACAATGATTTCTTCTTTGTCCAGTTGAAGAATCAAAAAATGATTGAAAGAAGGCTCCAGGACCAACATACCACTGCCGCGGTATTCCGGCTGTGCGGCTGCTTCTCCGGTGACTGCACCGGAGAACAGGCGTCCCAACGCATTGCCGGCGGTGACACCGGAAACCATTTCCAAGGGCCCCCGGAAATAACTCATAGCGCCTGGCTCTACGGTCACCATATCATTGGAGAGGTATACAGCTACTTGTCGGGCTCGAATGTTTTGTTTCTCCATGAAATAGAGATCCATCGCGGCGCTAGTTCCTGTGGAACCAAACAAATGCTGGTACTCCATAACCTCAATTTTGACGCCGCCATATTCCGCTGAATCAATAATTTTTATATTTTCACGTGTTCCTACCGCACTGTACATGCAAATATTTCACCTTCCTAATCCAAAAATAAATTGAATTACTTATGGCCGGCAACCCATCGAAATCCAAAATGATAATAATCGTCCACCTGGCGATGTCCAGAAAAGAAACGATCCTCCCGTTTGACTTCCAAATGACCACTTGATCCGGACAAACTGGCCAAAACGCAAAAACGCTCCTGACTGTTTGGGTTATCAATGCGAATTTCGATGTCCGGGGCTCCCTGTTGCTGCAAAAGCACAGCGGCGTCTGTCGAACGCCAATTGGGAACGCCATCGTAGATATAGGCGAATACAACTGCAAATTCGATCTGTTCTGGCCGCTTAAAATACATGTTTTCTCCGCCGACACTGTTGCCCGAACGATCATCTTGATCCAATAGGATGAACGGCTCAGAGGTCGCACTTCCAAAGGCGTTTCCAAGGGCTTGTATGACGCCCTTTTTGCCATTTTTCAGCCGGTACATACAGGCCAAATCCAAATCAATTGCACCACCGCGAAATAGGCCGCGCTTCCCGGCATTCCAATTCAGATTGACATGGATTTCTCCACTGTTTTTATGAAGATCAATTTTATGAGAATCTCCGCTCTTTTTAAGGCTGATTTTGCTCAGATTGACTTTAGGAACCACCGGCGGTGGAACAGGGACGGGCGCAGGATTTTGTGGCTGAGCAACTTCCCCGCCAAAATAGGCAAGAAGAGCATCTAAACCACCGTTAAAGCCACTGGAGACAACGGAATAGCGCCAGATATGATCTTTTTTGTAAAGCTCGCAAAGAATTAATGCTCGTTCTTGGTTGAACTGGTCTCCGGAAAAAGTATAGTCGGCGGAGAGAGCGCCCCCTGTCAATGAGATGATTCCGCTGGCAATATCGCGCATCAAACAACCGTCCGCGGCAACCGTGATAACTAGTTTCTGTATGGTGTCTGGAAGGTTGTCCAAGTCCATGGAAAAAGTTGTCCCATCGTTTCCGCTTTCCATAACAATTGCACCCTCTGGAGAGCGCAACTGGTTGTAAAAAATAAAATAACGGTCATCCGACAATTTCCCTTCTGCATCGACCCCGAAACAGGTGGTGTCTGCTTCCCCGTCACGCATCTGTACTGCTACGTGGACCGTTACCTTACCGGATGGGGAGAGCTCCGAAAGCTTTAACTTTTGTCCCTTTTGAAGATCCATTTTGACGAGCCCCTTTGCCACGGTCAATGGTGATTGACCGCAAAAATTCTTACAAAAATCCAACAAATTCAACAATGAATTTGCAAAAAATATACGATTTCTATTATACTATGTCGAGGGTAGGAATTCAACAAATTTGTTGTTAAAATTCACATTTAAGAAATTTGTAAAATAATGGAAAACTGTATGATTTGTAAATAAATGTTCTGCTGTTTACGACCTAGAATGGGTTTCAGAGGATTCAATCTAAAAAATCCCTGGCCCGTCTCCAACATTTGGAAAAGGTCAGGGATTTATAAGTATAGATGTTATTTTTGGGTACAACGGATGTGTCTGACGAAAATAGAAACTTTAACGATAGGGCTTATCGAACTGTCTCTTTAAAAGTTGCAAGGCTTTTTTTTCAATACGCGATACATAGGAGCGGGAAATCTTTAGACGTGCAGCGACTTCTCTCTGCGTGAGGGGGTGATCGTTATTGAGGCCGTAACGAAGTTCAATGATAACACGTTCCCGAGGGGTAAGGACCTGAGCAATGTAACGTTTGAGTTGTTCGGATTTGACCTTCCAGTCCAGATTCTCGACAATGTTGTCCTCTGTGGCCATTACATCCATAAGAGTCAATGCATTGCCGTCTTTGTCGGTGTCAATTGGTTCATTCATGGATACGTCCTGCGCGCTTTTTTTGGCAGCGCGAAAATACATGAGTACCTCATTTTCAATGCAACGCGCTGCATAACTAGAAAGACGAATCCCTTTGGAGTGGTCAAAGGTGTTGACTGCTTTGATAAGTCCAATCGTACCGATGGATATTAAGTCGTCCTGGTCATTTGTATTCGAGTAGTATTTCTTTACGATATGGGCGACCAGACGTAGGTTATGTTCGATCAATTCATTACGCGCGCTGGAATCTCCGTTTTTGAGGCGTTCCAAGCAATTACGCTCTTCCTCCGCAGTTAACGGCCTTGGGAAAGAGCCAGCGCCGGTGACATGTAGGATGAAAAAAATTAGGCCGGAAAGTGCGCAGGAAAGCAGAGCTGTCAGCATAGAATCGCCCCAATCCAAATTAAATTCGGACGGTCGCATACCGTCCGTGTCTCCTAACTATCTTATGGGAAAGGTGCTTGTTTGTTGCAAGTCCCCCTGTATATGCAAAGGAGAAAAGGCTACTATCTCAACGCTTTGGACAGGGAAGAAGAACCATCTTGTAAGACTGCACAGTTTTTGTATAGGCATAGGAACAAAGTCTGGTGGGTACATTTTCAGAATATTTATCCCCTGCAATTAATCCAGGATAAATTTTCTTTATACTATATATTGGTGCTGAGAGGGTACAGCTGGTTTGGAGAACAGACCATTGTTACCCAATAGATCCTTGTTTGGTATTCCGGCTCACTAGGCCTCCTCCATAGCAAAGCTGGAAAGGGAAGCAGAGAAATAAGTGAATGAATAAAGCCTACAGAATAGGCTCTTTTCATACCCGACAGGATAAGGCAGAAAATCAAATGGTTGCAATGCTATTTCCGCTGTAACAGAGATACCACAATATGCGGAGCATGACGCTTTTTTGGATTTATAAACTTCATCTTTAAGGAGGATCAGCGTATGGGAATCCGACTGATTGCGCTGGATATGGACGGAACAGTTTTGTTGGACGACCACCTCACTGTCACGCCAGCCGTTCAACTTGCCATGCAGAAAGCTGTGAAACGGGGCGTGTTGGTTGTGCCGGCGACAGGACGGGTGGCGGCTATGTTGCCAAGGGTTTTCTTGGAGATGGAAGGAATTCGTTATGTCATCAATTCCAATGGGGCTTCCGTGTGGGATCGTGTAGAAAATCGGGTGATCTACACCAACCCAATGCCGGCAGAAGTGGTGCAGCGGATACTGAAAATTTTAGAACCTTATGGCCTTCTGACACAGATTTATTGTGGAGGAAAGATCTATGCGGAAAAACGTTCTTTAAAGAGAGTGAACGATCTGCCCTTTACAGCGGCCTTTATTGAAAATATCCGAAAGACACAGATTGAGCTGGAAAGCTTTCAAGCGTTATTACAGGGACATCCGGAAGGGGTAGAAAAACTAAATCTGGCCCATGTAGAACCCGAGCTTCGTAAAAAGTTATGGAGGCAGTTTGAGGAGATACCCGAGATCTCTGTGGTATCCTCGGCAGGGAGCAATATTGAACTGAATTGTGCGGGTGCAAGTAAGGGGGATGCCCTGTGCCATCTATGTGAAAGTCTGGGGATTGTTCCAGGTGAAGTGATGGCAATAGGGGACAGTGGAAACGATGTGGAAATGCTGCAATATGCAGATTACTCGGTTGCTATGGATAACGGTACAGCGGAAGCGAAGGCGGCTGCGAAGTATTGCACCGCCTCCAATGCGGAGGATGGGGTGGCCCGTGCGATCGAACGATTCGTCCAACTGTAACGTCAAAGCCGTAGCCCCCAGTCCAATCGAGGCTTGTGGAAGCCCGTGAGGCCATCACGCAGGTTAAGATTCTTAAAAGGCGCGAATCTTCCACTTGCATCGATTGTTCATAGGACCTGTAAATGGGTGTTACACGTACGAACAGAAGCCTGCTATGAATGCTCGGACTTTCTTGCAAGCGGAATCGTTTGATTCTCTCCGGTAGAGTTGTGATCTCATTTTGCCAAAGAAGACATACAAAAAGTGCCTACATTCCTTTTGCTTAAGGAATGTAGGCACTTTTTAATTAGGCATATACGGAAACAATCGTACCTTGAGAAACTTGTCCGCTTTTACATACGATTCATAGATTCCAAGTATTCATCGTATGTGCCGAGACGGTCAATGATTCCATCCTCTGTGATCTCAATGATTCGGTTGGCAACCGTCTGGATAAATTGATGGTCGTGCGAAGCAAAAAGCACAATGCCTTTGAATGCGATCAAACCATTGTTTACGGCCGTAATGGATTCCAGATCCAAGTGATTGGTGGGCTGATCGACGACCAGGACATTGGAACCGAACATCATCATACGGGACAGCATGCAGCGAACTTTTTCCCCACCGGAGAGAACGTTTACCGGCTTTTGTACATCATCGCCGGAGAAAAGCATCTTGCCGAGAAAGCTGCGCAGATAGGTTTCGGTGGTATCCTGTGCATATTGTTCCAACCATTTGATGATGCTCATATCGCACCCGTTGAAATAGGCGGAATTGTCCTGCGGAAAGTAGGATTGGGTGGTAGAAACTCCCCATTTGAAACGCCCTTCATCGGGCTCTAACTCTTCCATCAGAATCTTGAATAGCGCAGTGGTAACCAGATCATTTTTGGCAAGGAAAGCAATTTTATCCCCTTTGTTGACACGGAAGCTGATGTTATTGAGGACTTTTACGCCGTCAACCGTTTTTGAAAGATTTTCAACTTCTAAAATTTCTTTTCCAGGTTCCCGATCCATTGTAAAACCGACAAACGGATACCGGCGGCTAGAAGCAGGCATCTCTTCCACCGTGATTTTTTCCAGAAGTTTTTTACGGGATGTCGCCTGTTTCGATTTGCTTTTGTTGGCAGAGAAACGTTGAATAAAAGCTTGTAATTCCTTGATCTTTTCTTCTGCCTTCTTATTTTGGTCGCGCATAACGCGTTGCATCAATTGGCTCGACTCATACCAGAAATCGTAATTTCCCACATAGAGCTTGATCTTATTGTAATCAATGTCTACAATATGGGTACAGACGTTGTTCAGAAAATGGCGGTCATGCGATACGACAATTACAGTTCCCTCATAATCGGCGAGGAAGTCTTCCAGCCAAGAGATCGACCGCACATCCAGGTCGTTCGTCGGTTCGTCCAAAAGGATGATGTCCGGCTGGCCAAACAGCGATTGCGCAAGAAGCACTTTTACTTTCTCATTGCCGGGAAGCGTGTCCATCTGCGAGTATAGCAGCATGTTGTCCAAGCCCAGCCCTTGCAGCAGTTTCCCAGCCTCTGTTTCCGCTTCCCAACCGTTGAGTTCGGCAAATTCTGCCTCTAATTCCGCAGCAAGATCGCCATCTGCGTCGGAAAAATCTTCTTTCGCGTACAGCGCATCTTTTTGCTTAAGGACCTCATACAGGCGGGGGTTCCCCATGAGGATCGTCTCAAAGACCGTGTATGCGTCATAGGCGTGGTGATCCTGTTTCAGAACGGACATGCGCAGCTTTGGATCGATGACGACCTCTCCCTTTGTGGGTTCCAGCTCGCCGGAGAGGATTTTTAAAAAAGTAGACTTTCCCGCGCCATTTGCCCCTATCACGCCATAGCAGTTGCCGGCCGTGAACAATAGGTTGACGTGGGAAAAGAGGTTCTGGCCGCTGAAACTTAGGCCCAGATCAGAAACGGTAATCATTTGGCTTCGCTCCTTATTTGAATTACTTTATAACTAACGGTATTTATTATCACTATTTATACTGATTGAAAAGGAATCAATGTTTTTACTGAAACAGACGCTTTCTATTTTATCATAAAAGCGGATTTGATACATATGGTGAAAACCATAAAGGAATCCAGATTTCCTTGTCATTTTTAAGGAAAACTGCTATAATTAAAAGAATACAAATCCACATTAGCACAGGAGGAGTTCTATGAAGATTCAAGAATCCGGAGAAAATTATTTGGAGACGATTCTGATATTAAAAAATCGAAATGGTTATGTGCGCTCTGTGGATGTTGCCAATGAGCTCTCCTTTACCAAAGCGAGCGTCAGCCGTGCCATGAGTATTCTTCGCAAGGCGGGGCTGATTGTCATGGAAAAGAATGGGAACATTGTCCTGACGGAGAGCGGTTTTGCGAAAGCCAGCGCCGTCTATGAGCGCCACACTGTCCTGACAGAGTTTTTTCGCAAGGCCCTGGACGTCAATCCGGAAACCGCGGCACAGGATGCCTGCCGGATTGAACACATCATCAGCCAGGAGAGCTTTGAAAAAATTAAAGAATATGTAAAAAGCCACGAATAATCTAAGGGTGGTTTTGTTCATAAAGAGGTGTTAGCAAATGCAATTTATTTCAGCTCAATGCCCTCACTGCGGAAAAGAACTTCAGTTGCCAGATGATGCGCAACAAGTGGTCTGTATGTATTGCGCCAAGCCTATTGATGTTCAAGCGGTGTTGTGCTCCCAGGGGGATTCAGAATCGTATCCGTCGTTGTTGCGCACAGCGAAGGAGCAATTAAAAAACGACTTGGTCGCTTATCGGGCAAATATCCAGGCGGTGAATAATCATGGGTATCCGGAGGCGTTTCGGTCCTATGCAGAGAGGTGGGCGCCGGTATTGCAGGCTTATTGTGCTGCAGCGGAGGCTGGCTCAATAGAACGTGCGGCGGAAGAATACAGCGTTTTTTTGATGGAGCGCTTTTTGGAACTGTTTCAGCAGATGGAACTGAAGGAGAGCGACACGCGTTTTTTTGATTATCGCTACACGGTTGTCGCGTTTCTGATCCCCGCAATCCTAAAGCAAGAGCATGAGGCAGCGGAGGCATTGGCAGACCATTTTCTTGAAAAGTGGAATAAACAGTACCCCAAAAAGCCGCTGGGAAAAGCACGCTATGAAGAGATCAGCAGAGGTTTCCGTCAAAGGTTGTGTTTTATTACTACGGCGGTGTGTGAGTTTCAGGGAAAAAGCGATGATTGTTATGAGTTGACAGCCTTCCGCCGTTTCCGGGACGACTGGCTAACACAGACGCCGGGAGGGAGACGGAAAATTCAAGAGTACTATCTTTTTGCACCGATTTTGGTGCAAAAGATTGACCACCGTGCGGACCGTGCATCCATCTATCAGGGAATTTGGCAAAACTATTTGCAGCCGTGTCTGGTGGAGCTTGAAGCTGGCAATCCAGAGAATTGTGCCCGAACATATGAGGACATGGTGTCAAGGTTGGAACAGGAGTTCCTTCCAGCGTAGGGAAAGCGAGGAAAACAGATGGACAACACCCGACTGGAACAGCAGCTGCGCTTTCTAATCGAGGTAGACAAGATGAAAAGCGTCTATCGCAGAACCATTTTGATCGATAAAACGCGGCGTGAATCGGATGCAGAGCATTCTTGGCATTTTGCTTTGATGGCAATGCTTTTAGCGGAATATACCGATCCGGAAAAGGTTAATTGCGAACGTGTAATTCGAATGGCTTTGGTGCATGATTTGATCGAGATTTATGCGGGCGATACCTTCGCATATGACATACAGGGAAATCAGGACAAGCAGCAACGGGAAGCCGAGGCTGCAGACCGGCTTTTTGCAATGTTACCGGAAGATCAAGGGACGGAACTCCGCGCATTGTGGGAAGAATTTGATGCGATGGAGACGGCGGATGCGCAGTATGCAGCGGCGATCGACCGTTTACAGCCATTTTTAAACAATTATTTGACTCAGGGGCATACCTGGGGACTCGGCGGTGTGAAGAGCGCACAAGTTTATGAGCGGATGGCTCCCATCCGTGTGGCGCTTCCGGAAGTTTGGACGGTTGTGGACAAGATGGTTCAGGAGAGCATTGAAAAAGGCTACTTGGAAGAGTGATGACAAAGATAAAAAACGGCGCTATCTGAGCATTCGGATAGCGCCGCTTTTTAATTACTGCTTTTAGGGTCGAACGAAACAAAATAGGAAACCACCTACATAGCGGGGAGTAGAAGAGTTACACGAAAAATCATCGAACCAAGTGCAAGGAAGAGATGTAGGACTATATAAGAAAGAAGATTTTAATGACAAAACAAGCGAATCGTTTTTCAAAAATTTTGATATTAAAAAACAACGGTCTAAAAAATATAAGCATGGAGAATGATTGATCCACGAAAAAGGAACAATTTTTCCACGAATGAACTACGATGGAATGGACCTTGCTATGACATAAAAAAGAGTAAGTGAGATTGCACATGAATCTTGTATATCTCTTATCTCATGGGGGATAGCCTATTTGTTTTTTGATCATTTTTCGAAGGGAAGTTGCCCAATGCATATTGCAGATTTGAAGCGCTGGGAGATGAAAAGAAATATGGTTTTCCAGAGCGGCTTTATGAAGGCCTGCAAAGAAAGGTCTCGAGAGGCGATGGCTCAAAACACATCTACACGCCTACATTCCTGATCGATCTGAATAGCAACAAGTTCTCACCCTATAAAATGGGGCCTTTAGAGCCTTCTGGGTTTATTGGGGACATGTGCTCCATTGCATAGTCAATACATTGATAGATAAAAGCGCTGCGGCTCAGGTTGAATTCCGCAGATAGACGATCGATTTGCTCGATTTTGTCGGAACTCATCCGAAATCGTAATGGGCTCTTTTTTATATGGCTTTGGAATGAATTTAGACATTTCACCTCACCTCTCAAAAAATTGTATTCTATATCCTATAGTAAATAGAATTGAAAAACGACTATATAAACGAATACAAATCTGGAGGAAGATTATGAAAAGCTGTTGTTTTACCGGCCATAGAGACTTCACCAAGGAAACTGCAATTGCTCTTGCGGAATCATTCATCCCAAAAATGGAAGTGCTTGTTACAGAGGGGTTCGTTCCTTTTTATGCAGGAGGAGCGTGGGGGGATTTTTTGGCGGAACAAGCAGTCTGAAACGTACGTGAACGTAATCCATGGATTCGATTGATTTTGGTCTTACCATATAAAGGGCATGACCAAATGTGGAAGGCAGAAATCCGATCCGATTATCAACGCCTGGTTGAAAAGAATGCCGACGATATTCTCTATATTTCGGATCACTCCTTTCGCGGTTGTATGCAAAAGGGGAATCGCTATATGGTTGGCCACAGCGATGTTTGTCTTCCCTACCTGGTTTGCCCAAAAGGTGGAACAAAATATACAGTGATGTATTGCCGAAAAAAGGTATTCCCGTTATGAATCGGACACAATTGATCCTTTAGAGTTTCTTCTTTCGCCACGTTTCCCAAGTTTCCCTTTATATTTTGTGCAAAAAAGCAATTGCCTTTCGTCTGCCTTTTTGGTAGAATAGCGATAATTTATCAAGTCAAAGCATCGAAGGTTTAAATCGAAGAAGCGATCGAGGGGGAAATGGTATGAACAAAGAGACGACGATTTGGATTGTCATCGCGATCTATGCCATCTTTATGTTGGCAGTCGGTGTGATTCATTCCAAAAATAGCAGCGGTGGAATGGCCAGTTTCACCGTCGGAGGGCGTAATGCGGGCGCTTGGATCTCTGCACTGTCCTATGGAACTGCATATTTTTCCGCAGTTATGTTCATCGGATATTCCGGTGGTTCCGGTTGGAATTATGGCCTGTATGCTACTTTAGTCGGTATTGGAAATGCAGTATTTGGGTCTCTGTTGGCTTGGAAGGTGTTGGCGGGGCGAACCAGGGAGGTTACCCGGCGCTTAAAGATTAAATCAATGCCTCAGCTTTTTGAAATGCGGTATCAGAGCAATGGCATGAAGATCTTTTCCTGTGTGGTGATCTTTATTTTCCTGTTGCCTTATTCGGCGTCTGTTTATAAAGGGTTGACCAGTGTGTGTTCCATCCTGCTCAACATCGACGAGAAGGTCTGCATGATTATGATTGCAGTTGCATCCGCGGTGGTATTGGTGTTGGGGGGCTATATGGCGACCTTAAAGGCCGACTTTGTACAGGGTATTGTGATGATGTTTGGCGTGACAGCGCTTTTGGCTATGGTTGTGATTTGCCCGCAGGTAGGAGGGTTGTCCGAGGGGTTCCAGCGGATGACCGATTATATGAACGAAAGCGGGATGACGCCCATGTCGTCGCAGACCGTTTTGTCCTTGGTGGCGACGATTCTCATGACCAGCTTTGGAACATGGGGATTACCGCAGATGGTGCACAAATACTATGGAATCCGCGATGACAAAGAAGTTCGGCGCGGTACAGTAATTTCCACTTTCTTTGCTCTGTTGGTGGCGGGTGGCGGCTATTTTATTGGCTCCTTTTCCCACCTGTTCTTTGGGGATACCATGCCGGAGGGAGGTAAGGATTATATCATCCCGAATATGCTGAATATGGCGGGGTTGCCGAATATCTTGATTGGAATTGTGTTGGTCCTTTTGATTTCTGCATCGGTTTCGACGCTTTCCAGTATCACATTGACCGCTTGCTCCACGGTTTCAATGGATCTAATCAAAGGGAAATGGAAGCCCAAAATGAGCGATGCAAATGTAGCTATGCTGACGCGTGTGTTGTGTTTAATATTCGTGATTGGTTCCTACATAGTGGCGAATTATCCCACACCGATCTTAGAGATGATGTCCTATTCCTGGGGGATTATCTCCGGCGCATTCCTTGCCCCCTATGCGATTGCATTGTATTGGAAGGGAATCAACCGTGCGGGAGCTTGGGCCGGCATGTTGGGAGGTTTTCTCACCGCATTTGTACCAGTGGCTCTTTCCGGTTTTACAACGCCGGATGGACCGATCTATGCTTGTGCCGCCATGGTGATCTCTCCGATCCTCTGTGTTGTAGTCAGCAAGATAGCTACCCGAATGGGATGGAAAAGCGGCGAGACAAACGACTTCTTCTACAGCGGTACAGCGGAGGAGTGGCGTGCAGCACACGGTTATGTAAAATAAACATTTACATGCGAATAAAAGCGAAAAAGAATCAGCCAAAAACCCGCATTCCAAAGATTTGGGACGCGGGTTTTTGATGCATAGCGGCCTGAACTTTTGGATATATTGAGAAATAGAGAGAATGGCGGAAAAGGAATCCTTGAAATATGGATACAAATGGTATATAATAAATATAAACACAGTTAGCAAAAGCTAACCAAAGACAAGGAGTGACGGAATTGAGTCAAAATAGAAAATTAGTACTGATTCGCCATGGCGAAAGCGAATGGAACAAATTGAATTTGTTCACCGGCTGGACGGATGTAGACCTTTCTGAGACTGGTCGCCAGGAGGCGGCACAGGCGGGAAAGACGCTCAAAGAGGCCGGATATGATTTTGATATTTGTTATACTTCTTATTTAAAGCGTGCCATCCATACATTAAATTTGACTTTGGAACAGATGGACCGCGAATGGTTGCCGGTGGTAAAGAGCTGGAAGCTTAACGAACGCCACTATGGCGCGCTGCAAGGGCTTAATAAATCCGAAACGGCACAGAAATATGGCGAAGATCAGGTGAAGATTTGGCGCCGTTCCTTTGATATTCAGCCCCCTGCATTGGAAGAGAGTGACGAGCGCAATCCACGTGGCCATGCACAGTACCGCGGCATTGATCCACAACTTTTGCCGCTAACGGAAAGCCTGAAGGACACAATCGCACGCGTGATTCCGTATTTTGAGCAGGAAATCCGTCCGCGTATCGAGGCGGGGGAACGTGTTGTGATCGCTGCACACGGCAATTCGCTGCGGGCATTGGTTAAGTATTTTGAGGATCTCTCCGAGGAAGAGATCGTAGGGGTGAATATTCCGACAGCCGTACCGCTTGTGTATGAGTTTGGACCAGATTTCCGCGTTGTTCATAAAGAGTATTTGGGCGATCCGGATGCGATTGCTGCTAAAATGCAGAGCGTGGCAAACCAGGGAAAGGCCAATAAATAAATCAATAAGAGCGTTTGCGCTTTATATTCCATTCCCCAGCTCCAGCCGTGTGCGTCATTCGTGCACGGCTGGAGCTATTTTAGGGTTCAATTGCAACCTGCACAGTTTTTGCCTGCATTCAAAAGGGATTCTTTTATTGTCATTCCTAGGCAAAAATAGTATAATATACAAATATTGGCGG
>OIYU01000717.1_pt1 | contig 23851 bp, 12 predicted proteins | sample 1588321 | NCBI WGS metagenome assembly OIYU01 (sample SAMN03283258) | human gut metagenome | biome: human-associated habitat; material: feces | host: Homo sapiens | place: USA | collected 2013 | reverse complement strand
GGTCAAGCCCCAGCGTAAAGATTTCGTTGGGGAGGGTGAAATACCGTTTCTTCACATCACGCCCCGGAAATGTCCCCCACGTTTTCAGCTTTCCGGCCTCGTATGATCCTCTACCCACTGGCGGAATTTCTCTTTAGGAACCACCATGCGGGTGCCGATCTTCAGGACGGGAAAGCCCTCGCTGTGGAGCAAGTCATACGCCCCGGCCTGGGAGATCCCCAGCACCTGAGCCACCAGCTCCGCGTTTAGAAACAGCGGGAGGTCTTCATAGGATTTGTAAGCGGACTCTTTCAAAACACACCTCCTAGGTTTCGTTTACCACACCTGCGGTGAGCACATCGCAAAAGCGGCTACGCCGCCGGGCTTGAAGCAATCCAAAACCAAGCGGCCCGCGCTTTTCACAGGTGCAGTATCTTACCTTGATTGTACCGCCATGTTTTTGGCTATGTCAAGGAGGGTGTCAGTTTTGACAGGGGCACTAGAAAGCCATTTTTCAAGCTTTCTGTAAAATTTACAGTTTGTTCATCTTAGTGAACCCTCTCAGAGAATTATTCTGCGAGGGTTCACAAGGTTCCCGAGATCAAAATAATGCAAGTTTAAAAGGACATTTATAGACGGGTTTTCAGAAAGCGAAAGGCATTTAATTTGGAAACAAAGAAGTGTTAAGCTACTTCTTTGTACCTCACATAGACATACTCGTAAATGCGACGCCTATACTCAGAAATGCTGAGTTCTGTATAACTTTCCGGCAATTCCGCCCATAAAGTATCCCGGATCAGATTATCCACAGCGGCTTTGGTTTCCTGCTTATCTGTCCAGTGATCCAGCTCCGCAATTTTGGCCTTCACCTTGGCCAGCAGATCAACTGCCACATGCTTAATTTTCTGAATGTCCTGTTTGGAGAGATTTTCAGAGAAGAGCAGATCGTACAGTGATAGCTCCTCATCGCTGGAAAATCCCTCCCGCACATACCGCTGCTCCTCCTGATCCATGCCGTTGGCCAGATTCATCAGGTCCATGAATGTTTTTTCAATGGTCGCCCGGTTCTGTTCACTGTTGTAATCGTCAATGATTTTCTGATACCGTTCATAGTAGTTGATCCTTTGCGGATTTGCAAACAGCAATTCATTCAGCCGCTGTTGGATCAGGTCGTCCAGATCCTTCAAAATCAGATTTTTCCGCTTCGCTTTTGCAAACTCCCGGCGAAGCAGGTCAAAGTCGATCTTGCTGATGTCGAACTGGCGGGAGGGAGTTAGTCCTTCACCGGGAGTATCCACCTGCACATATTCACTGATGATGCCGTTGATTTCCACCATCAGATCCACGTTGCTGGCGTGCTTACGCTTTTTCTGAAGCTGATGGAAGATGGCGACAATGGCCTCGTACTCTTTTCGGGCATCCGCTGAAACATCGTCCCGGTCAGCGCACTTCATCATCCGAAGCAGTTCGTTGGCATAAGTCTGGAACTGTTTGCGCTCCTCCAGGGTTCCGCTGACCGCGTTTGCCCCATCCTCCAGCCGGGCCATTTTCTCAAAATCCTTTGCGTCAATCAACGTCTGTAAGTTGAAATTGTGACTCAGCAAAAAGTCCTTAGCGGAGGAGATGGTATCCAGAATACGGGCAATCAGCGCTTCCTTATCTACCGTTGGGTCTGTCCCGCCCTGGCCACCCACATTGGCGGTATAGTCCGCCAGGGCCTTTCGCAGGGCCTTCACGATTCCGATGTAATCCACGATCAAGCCGTTGCTCTTCCCCTCCGCCACCCGGTTGGCCCGGGCGATGGTCTGCATCAGGGTGTGAGCCTTTAAGGGCTTATCCAGGTACAGGCAGGACAGACACTTCACATCAAAGCCGGTAAGCCACATGGCGCACACGAACACCACCCGCAGCGGATTGTCCGGGTCTTTGAACTCCTTGTCCAGTTCCCGATTCTCCATCTTTTCCCGGTGGTATTTGATATCCAGGCCCCATTTTTGGAAGGACTGAATCTCGTTCTGCTCCTGACTGACCACCACAGCCATTTCCGTCTCTTTCATCCAGGCAATTTTCCGGTCCAGCTCCTGGGCCTCCTGCTGGGTAGCATGTTTGCGCTGGGATTCCAGGCGGATGATCTCCTGGGTCCAGTGCTTCTGGGCCAGATTGTACATCCGCACGCAGGTAACTTTGTTGAGGCACACGAACATAGCTTTCCCGCTGGTCCACAGATCGGAGTAGTGGCTGACAAAATCTCTGGCGATGGAGTCCAGACGCTGCTCAGCGGTCAACAGGTGGATCTCCTTGGCAAACTCCCGCTCCAGCTTCTCCTGTTGGTCTACGTCCAGGTCGGCCCGCTCAATGGCGTCCAGAATCCGATCGGTGATTTCCGGATTGTGCAAATCGGCGATTTTATCGCCCCTATTCTCATAATAGAGTGGCACCGTTGCGCCGTCTTCCACGGCCCGCTTGAAATCGTAAACTGATATGTAACCGCCAAAGGTACGCTCAGTAATGTTGTCACTGGACAGCAGTGGTGTCCCGGTAAAACCAATACGGGAGGCGGTGGGCAGCAACTTCATCATGTTGTCGGCAAATATACCGTATTGGCTGCGATGTGCCTCGTCCGAGAGGATAAGGATGTCATGTTCGGGATAGAAAGGCTGTGCGTTGGGCTGATTGAACTTTTGAATCAGGGTAAAGATAAAGCTGGGGTTACCCCGAAATTTATCAATCAAATCATCGCCACTGGAGGCAATAAACTGCCGAGCCTTGGTTTTGCCCAGCAGGCCGCAGTTTTCAAAGGTATCGCTGATCTGCTTGTTTAGTTCCTCTCGATCAGTGAGTACCACAATGGTAGGGGAACCCGCAAACTTCCGCCGGATTTTCTGGGCCAGGAACACCATGGAATAGCTTTTTCCGCTGCCCTGAGTGTGCCAGAACACTCCCAGACGACCATTCTTCAATTTACGGGCTTCATAGGCTTTCACTGCCTCGTTAACGCCCAAATACTGATGGTTGCGAGCTAAAATCTTGGCAGTACGGCCACCAGAGTGATCAAACAGGATGAAGTTTTCCAACAGGTCGAGGAAGTTTTCTTTTTTGCAGATACCTCGCAGCATAGTTTCCAGCGCTACGCTCCCCTGCTCTTGCTCATTCAGTCGTTTCCACTCATGGAAAAATTCATACTTACTGCCCAAAGTACCCACCTTGGATTCCACGCCGTTGGAGAGGATGAGGAAAGCATTGTAGTAGAACAGATGTGGAATGGTATCCAAATAGTCCGTATAATTGTTGGTATAAGCATCCTGCACATCCACTGTGCTCTTTTTCAATTCCACAAACAGCAGGGGAATTCCGTTGACGAAACCCATGATATCTGTCCGGCGGCGGTACAGATCGCCGTGAATCTTCAGCTCCTTGATGGCCAGGAAGTGGTTGTTGCCCGGTTGCTGAAAGTCGATGACCTGGGCCCGCTTTTCCTGGGTTTTGCCGTCGGGGCTCTTGACAGTGACAGGAATACCGTCTCGAATAAGGGAATACTTCTCCTCGTTGATCTGCATCAGGGAGGCGGTGGAAAGATGCTGTTCCATTTTCTTCTGGGCTTCATCCAGCTGGGCAGGGGTGAGCCACGGGTTCAGCCGCCGCAGGGCATCCCGAAAATACCGGGCAAGCAGCACCTCCCGGTAGCTTGTCCGCCCAAAGGTGCCGTCCCTGCCCAGCTTTTCGGTGTTGTAAGCAAAGACCACCTGCCATCCCAGCTCCCGCTCCAGCAAGTGCCCGGCCGATTCCTGAACAAGAATATTTTCGGAGTAGTCGTAGCTCATGGAATCACCTCAGTTATTTGCTATACAAAGTAGATTTTCCTTCAAAAAGAATATGATTTCTTCTGCAAAATTCACGCACAATATCAACATACCATTCTGGTGCAATTGGATGAACCAAAACGCCCTCAATAAATCTAGGAATATGAGAAAAAGAAACATCTAATGTTTGTTTGGCATATTTACCAATATTGAGCAATTTCGAAATTGATTTGACCTTTTCTTCAAGTGATTTCTCTGGAAACATTTTTTCTGCTATTTCTAGACTTTTAGGGTTCTCTGAGATTGCGTACCATGCATATATATGTTGTTGATAATCATCTGTTCCTGAAAATTTATAGTGTTTTATAAGCCGAACTTCTTTTTCGTGTTGAAATGCAATGCGCTTTTGGGATAGTGTTTTTAAGTAACCAGATTCTCCTTGTTCAAATGTAGAATCTAAATTATCGGTGTATTTGACATCAATAGTTTTAACATTATCTAACAAACCAACGCTTTCACGTTTAATACTAATTCGAACTGCGCGATTATTATAAGAGTATATTCTCCACATTGCATCGCTCTCTGCAAGGGTGGTCCAGCACTGACAAAATGTTTTATAGTATACAGACCATAACATTAATTTTACATAGATGTCTTCCTGTTGTTCTACATAGTGATTAAAACATAAACATTCTTTGGGATCATCCCACAATTCTGGAAGTACAAACGTAAGTGATTTATTCTGAATCATCCCAACAAAAATTTCAAAAGGAACATAGCGATACAGACACTCTCCCATATTCACACCTCCACCTCTCCGTTCATCAGCCTAGGCAGTAAGCGGTCACTGGCTTCAGACAGCCTTTTTATTTGCAGAGCCAAACACTTAATTTTTCTGGTAATTGTATAAATTTGATTTTCAAAGGTGTTTTGTATCGTAGGATCTGCAATCATAATAGGATATGACCTCATCTGCTTCCAATCCGCACGGGGCATTTTTGCGCCTTCTTTGCAATTTTGGTAAGTGTAATTTACAAACTCTGAACTTGACACTGTCATAAGCAGGAGTGACCATAGTCCTTTAGCATTTCTCAAAATAATTGCATCTGTAGACGCAACACCACTGTTCAGCGCAAAGCCAACTTTATGAAAATAAGGTCTTATCTTTCCAAATAGGATATCATCTTCATAATACTTGAACTTACTACTGTTTATTTTCGAAGAATCTCCCCATTCAGAAAGGCAGATATCTTTCCTTGGCATATGTTCCAAGCCTATATATGGAACACCAGCGTCTATTTTTGAAAGAGGTAATGCTTCTTTTCTGACAGAACAGATATCGTCTAATGTTGCTGGTTCCCACCCATCCGGCACTCCGTCCACGATTTTGGTATGCTCATGGCCGGGGAAGCGCAGGTCGACAAACCACTCTTTATACAGCCGCTGGGCCGCTTCTTCCAGCAGTTTGATCTGCTTTCGGTTATTCTCGATAAGGTCATCATAGGCGGAGAGAATATCGGCAATCCGGTGTTGGGTTTCGATAGGGGGTATATCAACTTCGAGTTCTCGGATTGTGGGCAAATTAACATGAGCTACGGTTGCTCCGTTAGCAGTTCCTAACAGCCCATACTGTTGTTGTGGAGCCAGCAAAAAATAAGTTAAAAAATCTGGGGATACCAATTGCGGGTTGGGTCTAATTAGCACCGTTCTTTGTCCCAAGCAAAATTTCTCGCCGTTTTTTATAATTGCTACATTGCCAGCGGGAGCTTCCCTAGCAAAAATCAGATCATTGTCTTGTGGTGTAGCTCTCAAATTTCTCTGCCTATACGTATCTTCAGAAACTCGATGCACACCTTCTAAATTAAAACGCCCTTTTCCAATGTTCGGCGTCCTTATTAGTGGATAACCCTTCCCTTCATCTTTCGCAGTTGAATGAGGGCAATCTACAATAAATTCGCAGACATCTTTTAGCTTAATCACAGCCCCATCTCCTCCCAATTCTTCGAGATGGTCTCCATCAGGCGGTTGGATTCCGCCTGCAAGGAGCGCAGCTCCTGATGAATCTCAGCCATACGCTCGTGAAAATCCACGCCATCGTCCTCTGCCGGGGCCACCCCCACATAGGCGCCAGGGGTGAGAGAGAAACCCTTCTGCTCGATTTTCTCCAGAGTGGCCGCCTTGCACAAGCCGGGAATGTCGGCATAGTCGCCCTCGCCGAATTTCTCGGTGATCCAGAGGGCCTCTTTTGCCACCACGATGGATGTCTCTACGTCTGCTACTTTTTGGGCATAGTCAGCTTCCACCGCTTTCTTCTCCTTCCGGGGAGCGGTTGCTACGGCTTCTTTTCCCTCGGCGGTGAGCTGGGCTTTCTTTCCTTCCAGCGTTTCCAGTACGGCGGCAAAATCCCGGTTGCCCAGTGCACCTGCATATTCCTCCAACAGCGCCCGATACTTATCCACTTCGCCCCGATACAGCCACACAATCGCATTCAGATTCTTGAGCTGCCACTCACTCCACTCGTTCAGGGTGCGGTCCACCACGGTGTAATAGTTCCGAGCATCGATGAACAACACCTTGTCCCGCAGTTCCTCCTTTTTCCCTTTGTCGAAAAACCACAGGGAACAGGGCAGACTCTTGGTGTAGAAGAAGTTGTTGCCCACCGAAATCATCACGTCCACATGGCCGGTACGCACCAGTTGTTCCCGGATGGTCTTATCTTTGCCCTGGCTGTCCGTAGCGGAGGAGGCCATGACAAAGCCTGCCCTTCCCCGCTCATTCAGGTAAGAGTAGAAATAGGAGATCCATAAATAATTCGCATTGCCAATCTCTTTATTTTTGTTGACAGAAGGCAGACCAAAAGGCAACCGGCCAGCGCTCTGAGCAGATTCTGCTTTTACCTTATCTACATTGAAGGGAGGATTGGCCATCACATAGTCACAACAGCCATCCAAGTTGTGGGCATCGTGATAGAAAGTATTTGCCTCGTCACCAGATTTGATAATTCCAGTAAGGCCGTGAACCGCTAGATTCATCAAGCACAGCTGGGCATTGTACTCCACCTTTTCTTGCCCGTAAAAAGTCATGGTGTTATTGGCCAACATACCGGCGCGCTCCACAAAGTCACCGGTCTGGACAAACATTCCACCACTTCCGCAGGCCGGATCCAGCAGGATGCCCTCTTTGGGTTCCAGAATGTTGACGATCATCTTGACCAGGGATTTCGGCGTAAAGAATACCCCATCATCCTGGGCAATGTTCTTGGCAAACTTGTTAAGGAAGTACTCATAAATGCGGCCGATCACGTCCCCGCCCACATCGTCCAGGGCGCTGTTGTTGAAGATTCGCAGCAGCTCCGCCAGCAGTTCATCGGAAAACATGGTGTAATCCTTGGGAAGAACTCCGGAAAGCTGTTCGCTCTGCTGCTCTACCAGTTCCATGGCGTTGTTGACTGCTTCACCCAAGCTGGTCATGAGTTCACCGTTCCAGTTGGTCAGGTTCGCTTCGGCAATGTTTTCCGGAAGATTGATCAGATAAGCATATTGGGCTTCACGGGGCAAAAAGAGAGCACTGCGAGAGGCAAAGTCGCTGGCTTCCACCGGCAGCACCCATCCGCCACGCATCGGGCGATCTTTAAGTATTTCCGCCTCCACCAGCTTAAAGCGGCTGTAAGCATAGCGCAGAAAAATAAGCCCCAGAACAGGCATACAGTATTGGTTTGAGGTCAGCTTGGAGCCGGCACGGAGCAAGTCTGCCGATTCCCACAACTCCGATTCCAACTTGCGAATGTTAATCACACAAAAAACCTCTCTTTATTTTTGTCACTTTCGCTACATAATGATTGCCACAATCTCCATTATACAATGTAGATTATACACGGTTTTTCTACCTCCCGCAAGAATATGCCACTGCTTTTCGTGTAGACACATTTCTGGTTTCTCCCCACACTCGAGATTCCTTCTTTCTTTGTTTATACCGGCGCAAACTTTGCGCCGCTGCTGGTTGACCTATTTTTTCCCGCTCCTCCCCTCTGACTCACTTTCTGAACCATACTATTGGTGGCAAACCTTCTTCCGCAAGAGATTCTCCCAACTCAACTACTCTTTTTCCTTGGATTCTCCCCCACTCCACCACCTTCCCCGCGTTGCTGGCGGGGTGGGTCACATAAGCCACCAGGTGGGTGCAGTGCTCTACCATCCAGCGGTTGGCGCGAGGAATGGCAAACCTGCGGGGAACGTTCTCCAGCCCCGGCGGATACAGGCTGCCATCGAAACCAGCGGGTAGAACCACTTCCCGCTCTGCGGGGTGGTACGGCAAGAGCATGGTCAATCGCACTTCTAGGTGCCGCTGTTTTGCGGCAATCACCGCGCGAGCTGCCATGCGGTCAAAGCTGCCGTGGTTGCCCACATAGAACTCCGTCACGCCCTGGGTAATAAGCTGCTCCACCGCTTGTTCCAACGCTGGGTAAACGCGGTCTGGCGTGTCACGATGGCCGATGAAAAAGCAGACTTTGCCATTCATAGGTTTTCCTCCTCTCGATAGGCAATATTGCCTATCACACTTTATCTTCATTATAGGCAATAATAGAGATAAAGCAAGTGGAAGGAGGGAAACTGCATGATTTCGTACGCACCGTTGTGGCAAACTATGAAGCGCCAGGGTGCCAGTACGTATACGCTGCAAGTTAAGGGCGGAATCAGCAGTTCCACCATTCGCCGTCTAAAAGCCGGTGACTCCGTTTCCACAAACACCTTGGACGCCTTATGTAAAATCCTACAGTGTACCATTCCTGACATTTTGGAGTATGTGGCAGAAGAAAAATAGCCCCTGCATTGTCGTTGACAAGGCAGGGGTTCGACTCTCCCTATTCTTTGTTTATACCGGCGCAAATTTTGCGCCGCTGCCGGTTGACCCGTTTTTCTCTCACCCCTCCCCCCTGACCCACTCTCTGACCCATACCCTGACCCAGAACCGGTCACCAGCCAGTGGAGCAGCCACCTCTATGTGGGCTATATCTTGGCAAAACCGCCAGCAAATACCCCTGGAAAAGGCCCAACAGGCCTGTATGTTACAGCTAACCACCCCTCATAACCCGAAGGTCGTAGGTTCAAATCCTGCCCCCGCAACCAAAGACCCCAGGTTTTGTTACCTGGGGTTTTCTCTTTCGTTTTTGTTGGATATTTCCAACAGCTACCGTCTCCATTTCGGCAGTTGCTGTGCAACCAGCACTGTTTTTTCTTCAAAACGGACAGCAAAGAACCACCTCAGAGCTTCTCGGCTCCGAGGTGGTTTTTCGTCCTGACCCATATCTGACCCATACCGCTGCCTCCTGGGTTTGGGTCAAATTCTGGGGTGGATACCATTGGATAGGATCGGCGGTATGGTTTTTCGGCCAGCCAGATGGCTTCTCTCCTACATTTTTCGCTTTGCCTGCTGCGGGCTGTCATTCTTTTCCCGGCGCCATATATGAAGGTCGCATTCCTGCTAGTGCTGGTAGCCTGCTGAAAATGCTGTATCTGGCCATGATGGATATTACCAAAATATGGAGCGAACGGCGGCAAAATTGGAGCCTAATCCACCTCCAGATGGTCATCTATTTTGCCGAGCATATGCCCGAGCAACACCGCTTAGACAGGATGTCAAGGACACGCTGAACGGCTGTGTCCCCCTTGGCATCCGCCCCCCACCGTCGTTATGTTATTGAAAAGACGGCAACCGAATTTCCCCGGCTGCCGTCCTGAATGAATTTTACTCTATTTGCACCCAAGTTGGAGTTCACACAGATTTTGGGATTGACCCGAAATCGATTTGTCTACATTGGTCACAGCCCACGTTTCATGGCCGTTGGACGCTCCTGCCAGACTTTTTCTATTGCGCCGATCAGTGCTTTTTCCTTCTTTTATCCACTTGGAAAGTAGATGGATTTTACCAGAGCATATAGCCGCCGTCGATGAGGATATCAATACCGGTCGTAAAGCTAGAAGCATCCGAGAGAAGGTAAACAGCTGCACCAACTAACTCTTCGGCTTTAGCAACACGGTGCATAGGAGTTGCACTCAAATTATGCTCCGCAATACCCGGGTCTGTCAACTGCATAAAATTCTTCACATTACTCATGCCTTTTTCCAAAAAACCCGGAGAAATGCTGTTGACTCGGACGTTATAGGCCCCATTTCTGCAGCGATGCATTTGGTCAGGTGATGAACGCCTGCTTTGGAAATTCCATAACCAGCCATCGTTCTAGGTGGGTAGTTGCCAATGTATCCACTCATGGATGCGATGTTGACAATAGAGCCTCTCTTGCGCTCACACATCTTTTTCCCAAACCACTTGCAGCAGGAATAGGTTCCCACCACATTGATATGCATGAGCCGATCCAAATCCGCATCGCTGTAATCAAATACAGTTCCATGATGGTTGATACCAGCCACATTGAGAAGACCATCCACAGGTCCGAGATCTTCTTCCGCCTTTTCGCTGACCAATTTCACGTTTTCTTCGTCGCCAATGTCCAAAGCGTACACAGAAACTTTTATCCCGTAGTTCCCCTCAAAATTGTTTTTCAGTCCATTCAGCTTTTCTTCGGTTCCCGGCATATCCATAAGGGCCAGATTTGCACCAGCTTGCGCCAGTCCCTCGGCAAAGTGCATTCCAAGGTTTCCTGTAGCCCCGGTTACAGCGATATTTCTCCCGTTCATCTGAAAAGCTTTCATTACATCAAACATGGAACCATCTCCTTTTTAAAACAGCTTTTTTGTTATTATAGTGCCCCCAGAAGTCCCCACCAGGGGATCAAAAGGAGCCCCATTGCAACCAGAAGAAGGACGCATCTTAGAAGATTCAATTTGATAAAATCCTTGAATCGGAACATTCCCATTGCGAAGAATGCCATGGTCCAGGAATTCTGATAGGGCATTACATACATATCGGTGGAGAGCAGCAAAGTATTGATCGGGCCTAACGGATTCATTCCCAGGTCTGCACCCAGCAGAGCTAACGGCGCTGCCAGACAATTGATTAGGGCCAAGGGAGTCATCACAAGTTTTCCAATAATTCCCATGCCGAAGATGGTGTACGACACGGTATAAACATCTGCATCCTGAAGCAGCGAAGAGAGCAAGTCCGTTACCAGCTGATCAAACCCCAAAGAGCTGCCCACAGTCCCGATGCTACAACAGGCGACCATGAACGCGATAGTGCCCATATTGACCTTGGTAACCGCTTCCTTTTTTCCTACATTAATGCCTGGCAGAGACAAATAAACCACGGCCGCAATGAATCCGAACAGGGTATCCAGCCCGTGCCAACTGCTGGTAAGGATAAAAAGAAACAGGAACAGAAGCGAAATCGCTGCCTTTTTTTCAACCAGCGTGACCTTTCCTAGCTTTTTGTACTCTTCTACAAAGTACTCCTTTCCGCCAGCAATATTGTACTCCTTTGTCTTGTATATCCTTGTGAGAATAAACAAAAAGATTAGGCAAACCAAAATGTACGGCGCCATAAAGAAGGGAATCCGGGTATTGCCGAAACGGAATCTTCTGTCCCTGTCGGGCAGAATCATAGAACAGAATCTGGTGGGCCACCTTGTGCATCGCCGTATAGTTAATCGCACCTTTGCGGATAACAGTTCCTGCTCCATGAGAATGGTTTTCCCGTCCAAAAAATAAAAAAGCTCTTCCTATCCTCATGGAACACTTCCACTCCAAACTCCGTAGGGGCAGTCATTTCCAGGATGAAACTATTGCGGGAAAGGTGAAAACGCTCCACAGAAAGATGAAATCGGTTTCCGCCACATACTCGGGATCTATCTAGTCTACATTTTCTTCTCGAACAGGTACAGAACGCATATACGCCGCGACTACTTTTCCAGCGATTCGTTCTAAAGCGTTTCGGCTAAAGCATATCATCTCTGTCCCTCTTTTCAGTACAGGATTTTATCTCTATGCAAATTATTTCAAATGTCAGTTCGATAGCCAAGCTTAAATTTTGCCTTTGATCTCCAAAGCTAAATCCCCCAACCCGTTCCGCCTTTTAACGGTTCCTTAGGAGCGTGGCTCGCGCCGCGCTCCTTTCGCTGTGCCGGGGGCAGTTGGTTCAGTTTTAAGGATGGTGAAGAATTGTCCGATTCTCAGTTTTCTCGTCTTTGGTGTAGGCGTCTATCTCCGCTTCTGAAATAATGGACCGTTTCTCACTGAACGGGAAAAAGCCATTCAACCACCTTTCCCTTGGTATGAAAACGATGATTTCTACAATCGTTTGTTCAGCGAGCAATAAAAGCGTAGTGCTTTGAGATGAACCTATCCTGGGTTTCGATGCCATCACGCAGGTGAAGTTTTACGATATTTTCCAATGTCTTTTTCCCAATACTAGGCGTTGCGGGAGATGACGGTTACGTGAAAACCCTCCGCAGCGCCCTTTCCCCGCCCGTCTTTCATCCAACGCAAAAAGAAAACAGCCCCTTTCAGAGCTGTTTTCCATCAAACTATCTTATTTTGCCACGTTCTTGTCGAAATTTGCAATGATGCTGGCGGCCTGAGCACGGGTGGTGTTGCCTTGAGGATCAAGCAGGCCAGACTCGGCGTGGCCGTTGATGAGGCCCTTGCCGTTGGCCCAGCTGAGGGCGGTTTCGGCCCAATTGCTGACCTGGTCACCATCGGGGAACTGGGTCAAGTCACCGGTGGCGGTGAGATCCAACTTCTTGTAGCTGGCGTAGTTGTACATCATCTGGGCAAACTGCTCCCGGGTGACGTTGGCATTGGGGTCGAACAGGTTGTTGCCCATGCCGGCGACCACGCCGGTGTCCTGGGCCCAGGCAATGGCGTCCAAAGACCAAGTGGGGGCCACGTCCATGTCGGTGAAGGTGGCATCCTCGGTCACCTGGGGCTTGCCCTCCAGGTTGTAGAGGATCTGGGCAGTCATGGCGCGGGTAAGCTTCATCTCAGGGTCAAAGGTGGTGGCGCCGGTGCCTGCCATCAGACCATTTTCGTAGACATAGTGGACCGCTTCGGTGTACCAGGCATCGCCCACATCGCTAAAGGGGCTATCCCAAATAAATTTGACAGCTACGGTCACATTGCTGCCGGGCTGGGTGAAGGTGTACTTTCCGTCCCCACCGGACACGGCCACGGCTTTCCCATCCTCGTCGGTGACAGTGACAGTTCCCACTTTATAATCCTCGTCGGGGGTGGCGGTGATGGTCACCGTGTCGCCCTTCTTGGGGCTGGTGGGAGAAACGGTCACGGTGCCATTTTCGGTGGGCTCCACTTTGACCTTGTAGCCAGTGGAACCGCCACCGGAGTAGGGATAACTGCGGTTCAGATTCATAATGTAGGTAACACCGCCACTTACGATGGTGATGGTACTGTTGCCGTAGGGGATGTCCACCTCGGCGCTGCCTGCCTTGTCGTATTCCGTGCCATTGACAGTCACCGGATCACCGCTGATGAAACTCACCACGGTGGAGGCGGGCGCATCGTCATCCAGTGTGAGGACATACTGATCGGCGATGTGCTGTCCATCTTCATCCAGCGCTTGCTCAAAGTCGCCAAGACCCACTGGAATGCCGGAGAAGCGAAGCTCCTGCAGCCCCGAGGAATCGGTGCTGTTGTCGTAGAGCACTACCACGTCCGCACCCAGCTTTTCAAACTCAATATCCACCTCCAATGTCTGCTCACAGGTAAGGGCGGAATTGGTGGTGACTACCTTGCTGTCCAGAGATTTTCCGTTCTCGTCCAGCAGCACCGCTACCAGGGTACCCCCGCTGGGCTGAGACCGGAGAGAATTGTTCTTCAAGGTCACAGTGGCCTTGGTCTTTCCGCTGGTGTTGTCCAGCGTCACATCCAGGGTGGTGGTCTCCCCGGTGCGGGCTAGGGCGCCGGTGAGCTGGACGGAGGTCATGTTGTTGCCGGTGGCAAACTCCCGCATGACACCCTTGTCATCCCGGATCTGGGCCATGGCGTAGAGCTGCACGCCGCTGCCAGGTACTTCCTCCTGCTTCAGCGTATTGTTCACATAGTTTGCAAGGTTGTAGGTGACCTGCAATGTCAGTACGCCTAGGTCGAGGCGCTCCAGGACATCATCGCCGCTGAGGGTGATCTTATTATTGCTGAGGGACACGCCGTTCTGCTGGCCCACCAGCTGGATCTCAGCGGGCTTGGTGTAGGCCGAGTCGGTGTAGAAGCCCAGCTCTACAGTGCGGCCAGAGCCCTTCAGCTTGGCGGCAGCGTCATTGTAGAGCGTCATCTGGACGGTGCGCTTGCCCTCGCCCTCAGACACCACATCCATGCTGCTGATGCCGATATCGTTGTAATTGAGGTAGAGCGTGTCGGTTACCAGCGGGTTCCCAGCATCCACACCGATGGTGTAGGTGGGATTGGTGATGGAATCGTCGGTCTTGTACATCACGGTGACGGTTGCGCTCTCACCGGGGTATAGCGTGACAGGGGAGCCCGCATAGGCGCCCACGTCCACGGTCAGATTCGTGAGCTTCGTGGTGCCGGTGTTGCGCAGGGTAAAGACCACCGGCGTGAAGGAAAGGGTCTGCAGGTTCTGGTAGTCCACCACGATCTGATCCACTGTGACGGCGTTGGGCACCATGCTTCCGCCGCCGGTGAGGAGCTGGTCGGTGTCCAGGGGTACCGACAGGTCCTTGTAATTGGGATCCGTATTCTCTGGATCGTACCAGGTGCCGAAAATGTAGGCATTAACCGTGCCGGTATTGTTCTTCCAAGCGCTGAAGGAGTTGGAGAGGGTACGATTCGGCAGGGTAATCAGAGCCTGGGGACTGGAAAGGTACATGGTTTCGTCAATCGCGCACAGCTGGGCGCCGTAGAGGACACTGTGGTCGGGTGTGGCGGTGCCGTCCTCGGCCACCACATCCGCGGTCTCAGCCCACACCAGGGTCAGTCCGTCCACGTTCTGGCTGACGCCCTTGGCGAAGCGGAAGTCGGAGCTGACGGCCAGATTGGCCTCCCCGATGATGGCGCTGGTGCTCTCAGGGACGGCATACTCGTTGCGTCCGGTGTAGAGCTGTCCGGCGCCGTCCACGGCCTGGAGGCGGATGTCGCCGTCACTGCGGCTGCTGTACCAGCCAAGGACGAAATAGTGTTTTCCGTCCTTGCTGACTGCCGTGACCTGGGGATTGGTGTCAATCTCACTGTCGTTGGTGAGCACCACCAGGTCACCCAGGGTGCCGTCGGAAGCCACGGTGCGGTAGGCCATTTCATAGCCGGTGGCTTTAATATTGTCGGTTCTGTCGATGGTGAATGCCAGGATAGCAGTGCCTTCAGGGAGCATGGCAGCTTGCAAGCCCACCACACTTCCCAGGGAGCCGTTGTAGATCATCTTGGCGTCATCCCATGTGTCGCCCTTGTACTGGCGGAACCAGATGTTGTCCTGGGTGTCGAAATTCAATTTGTTATTTTCACCTTCCGCGAAGGGATCGGCCGAGGAGGTGTAGGCGCTGCGCCAGAACACAATAGCATTGCTGCCGTTGGCCGCCGTAGCCGGAGCCAGGTCGGGGGAAGCATTTTCGGTAAGCTGGTTGACCGTCCAGGTTCCTCCGTTGTCCGCAGTGGTGGCCACCATGATCTCGGTGCTGTTGAGCAGCTGCTTCTCCTCGGTAGAGGAGAGCTCATCATCAGCATTCTTCTCGTCCAGATTCTCAAAGAGCCGGATCCAGGCAGCCACGGTGAAGTCGCTGTTGCCAGAGATGGAGGGCGACATATCGCCGTAGCCATTGTTATCAATGACCTCGCCCTCGGTACCCACACTGCCGGCCATGATGCGGCTGGCAAAGTAGTCCTTCACACCCATGTCGCTGATGTAGACCGACAGGCTGCCGTCATCGTTCACCGCAGGCTCAGAGCCGGGGTTGGCATCGCTCTGTACCTCAGTAGCTTGGGAACCAAAGGATGCTGGGTTGCTCCAACGCTGGGAGGCGCTGCCGGCGTAGGCCGCCAGGTAAGCGCGGCTGAGCAGGGTGGGCGCACCCATACTTGTCAGGCTGGTGCCGGAGGCGCCGGATCCATTCCAATAGTCATTAATATATTGGTAGTTTTCATCGGGGCTCGTAGCGTTGAAGTGTCCCGATGCGATCACCGTCTCATAGGAGACAAACAGGAACTTGGCAAAGAATTTAATGCCCACTTCGCCGTTGACACCCATGGCATGGCCGCTTATCTGACTGTCATCCTCGTTCGCAAGGTAGGTCCGGGAGAGGAAGGTGTTGGTGGTGTCGCCGGTAAGACGGCCGTAGAGGCCAATCTTCAAGGCAAGGACACAGTAGTCAAAGCCCAGTCCACCAAAGGCGTCGATATAGCCCTGAATGCGCAGGGTGGTGAGATAGTCATTCACCGAGTCGGCCTTCAAGTGCTCTTCCTTCCAGCCGGAGGTGTCGCTCACCTGATCTTTGTACACAGTGGCAGCCTTGAAGTCCAGCTGCATAGCGATGCCTGCGGCAAAGGTGGCCGTAATGGGAACGGGTCCCACCCAAGCGTTGATGTTGGCCTGGAAGCTCAGGCTGGCGCCGGCGGTCATGCCGCCGCTCACCGTGCGGAAAGCCCACTTACCCTGATCAAGGTCGTAGTAGAACTGACCTTCATAGTAGCCCTCCAGCTGAGCGCCGATGTCCAGACCGGAGTTGGTCCGGTTGTACTTGGCCTCGTTGATGGAGCCGATGGGGTCATAAGTTCCCTTTGCCATGTCGCTCAGGTCGTTAAGGGGCGGCACACCCACGTTCAGCTCTGCCTCCATCAGGCTGCTGCCCGTGGTAAAGCCGCTCGTGCTGTAATCAAAATCGTCGATATCCAGGCTGTTGTAGCCACCCCAGATGAGGACGTTGAATACGCTGCTGTCCTCAGAGGGGGTGATGAGCACCCGGAACAGCGGATTGCCGGTCTCCTGGAGGGTGTTAAGCGTGTTCAGCATACCTCTGATGTCCTCGTCGAAGGCGTCGCTCACCTTGTTTTCGGTACCAAGGCTGAATTGGTTATTGCCGACGCTGTCGGTGAAGCTGCCTGTCATCTCCACCACCAGGGCCTGGGCATCGTCGTCCACCAGTTTCACATTGGTCAGATCCACCACCTGGAAGGGCATGGTGACGGTCTTCATGAGCACGTCGTTCTGGTAGATGCTGGCCGACAGGCTCTCCGGCGTCTCCGCCTCCAGCCAGCCGGAATTGGTCATGGTATCCTCCGTGAGCACCAGGGTGTTGGTGATGATGGGGATGGAGGCAAAGGGGAAGGTGTTCACATCCACGGTCTGAGCCTCGGGGGCAAAACCGTCCTCGCCGGTCATCAGAACATTGGATTCACCCAGGTCGTTGTCCACGCCCCAGAGCATGATGCGGCTGGTGAGTTCGGTGTATTTGTAGGTGCTGTTGGGACCCACCTTGCCGGTGGAGCCCAGCACACTGCGCACCTGCAACCCCTCGTCGGCGTTCTCCTTGGCATAGGACAGGGTTTGGGCGATGAGGAAAGGCTGCTCCGCTTCTCCGTCGGGCACCTTAGTGAGGGTGACCACGGCGCTGCCGGTGCGCAGCTTGTAGTCCGGGGACATGGTCCCCTGAATGTTCACCAGCGTGGGATAGTATGTATTGTTGTCAATGTCGCTCAGTTCGAACCAGTAGTCCAGATCCGCGTTGGTGAGCTGCCCCCCGTACCCGTCGGGACGGAACTGAGTGGCGTCCATATACACCGTCAGCTTGCCGTTAGGGTCGGTGGTGTAGGTGACGTCTTCACCGCCGTTTTGGAGGGATCCGGGAGCGTTGCCCAGCAGGGCGTTGTCTGAGTAGATTCCGGCCAGGTACACGCCGCCCCGGAGGGTGACATTGCCCACATAGGGAGAACCGTCGGGCTCGACCAGATAGACCTCCGCCTTGGCAGCAGGCTGAAGCGTGATGGTATTCAGGGGGTAAAGCTGCAGCTTGGCGGCGTCCTTCTCCCCGCTGGCCAGGTTCTCCTTCAGAATGGTGCCCAGGTTGGGATTCTTCTCTTCGCCGGAGCTGAACACCACGTTGCTGTCAATGCCGCTGGGCTCATAGAGAGCCAGCAGGCCGTCTTTATTGGTATAGGTAGTGACTCTTTCTCCGTCGCCGTTGGTGTAGGCCACCTGGGTCTTCTCCGCCGGAGTCGCCTGGAACAGGTAGAACTGATGGCGCAGGGTATCCACGTTCACTGTCACGCTGTCGCTCATACCGGTGGCGGCGTGGGTAGCGGTGACGGTGACGTCTTCCACATCGGCGGTGGCAGAGACCGACATCTGGCTCTCAGGCAGATAGGTCTCATAGGGCAGATCCTCAATGTTGTCCCACAATCCGCCCTGGCGATAGTTGACGCTCACAGCGTCAGGGTTGGAAGAAACCCACCGGATACCGTCGCTGATGCTGCTCCAGTTATAGTCATCGGCGTTGACGCGGATGAATTCAAGGAGCCCCAGTTCCTGCCGCAGGGCGAGAATGTCCTCAGAAGCCATTTCGTTTTCTTCAGAGGCACTCTCGGCGATCATGCCTTCCACCTTGCTCACATTGCTCAGGTTGATGGTATCGTCGCCTTCAATCTCCAGCGCTCCGGAGCGGTAAACGGTGATGACAATGGAATCGGTGCTGGGGGTGAAGTTGTCGCTGGGTTTTTCCTCTTCCGTAAAGGTGATGGTGTAGGTGTCGTAAAGACTGCCTTCCTCAACCGATTTGGGTGTGAAAATTACGGTACCCTTGCCGCCGGAGACTAAGTGCTTGTCCAGACAGTCGTCGGCATTGGACGTTGCCCCATTCTCCGTCACACGGGTGGCGGACAGGGTGCCTTTGGCGTCTTCGTTACTGATGGTGCAGTTGAGGGATAGGGGATTCTCCTCGGTGATGGAGGTGTTATCCGCCGTGACCCGCATGACCGTAGGCGGCGAGAGGACGGTGATAGAGGCGGTGGCCGTGCGCGATTCGGGTTCGGTCATGCTGACCTGCACGGTGTACTGGCTTTGGGGATAGTCCGCCGTCAGATTCTCCGCCGGGATGGTAAGCTCGGTCTCATTCTCAACGGTTCCGGTATAGACCGGATCACTGTTGGTGTCTTGTCCCTTGTACAGATTGACTGTGAAAGTGATATCCTTACCGGGATAATAGACAAAGGCGTTGGTGTTCCACTTCACCGTGGCATCCTTGCCTTCCCGAACCAGGGAGTCCTGGGCGTAGGTGGGGAACACCAGAGTCAGCTCGTCGCCGGCGGTAACAGTGAATTCGAGCGGCTTGGACTCGATGTCGTCCGATATATCCGATGGCGTGCCGTTGTCCGCCGTGAAGGTAAAGGCGACCTCTCCCACTTTCCCGCTGGTCAGCTCGATCTGACCCGTCGCGTCGATGGTGGCAATCTCCTCATTATTGCTGCTCCAGGAGCCGGTCTTGTAAGTGGTATTGTCCGGCGTGAAGGTTACCTCAAGCTTGGGAATGTCCGTATCGCTCAGGGCGATCTGGTAATTGTATCCTTCCGGCTTCTCTGCTACATCGATTTCCACATCAGTGACCGGCACTCGGGCGGGCACGGTGGTGTTGGCGGTGAACCGTCTCACAGTTTCCCATTTGCCGCTGCCATCGTTCGCCTGGATCTGGACGGTGATGGGCTGATCTTCGGCGGCACGCTTCACAGCAAGGGGCTCCGCCGTGAAAATGGTGTTCCTATTGGAGTCTTCACCCATTTTGACCGCAACGGTCTGCGCATCGCGGTCGTCCACAGCGACCAGCAGCTGGAAGGCGGGGTTGGTATTTGGGTAAAGATTGCGATATTGCTCGACCTGACTGACTTCGATGGAAAACTCCACTTCCCCGGTGCTCTCATTATAGCTGGCGCTGAGGCCGGTGACGGCGTTTTTCAGCACGGGAGTGGTGATGTTGACATCGTCAACGGTAACGTTGTTCACCTCAGTGTTCCCGTTGCCCCAGAAATCAGTGAAAGTGTTCGCGGGGATGCCCACGGTGAGGGCACCGGCGTCGATCTCCTTAACCTCGTAAAAGAGGGTGATGTACTTGCCGCTGGACGAGGCATGGAGGTCGCTGAGAGAGTACTCTTCGTTGTTGATTTCGATTTTGGCGTTCATGTCAGGCACTTTGATATATTCGTTGCCGGTGATGGTGATGGGGATCACGTCACCGCTCCGGTACTCGTCCTCTGGGGCGGAAACGGTTAGGATGGGATTATTTTCATCTTTAATCAGTGAATAGCTGACATCGGAAGTGATGGCCTTATATGTGTTTACTCTGTAAGTGTAGGTTTCATTGCGGTCGGAATTGGCCTGACTCCATGTCACACCCTCATTCCTACAGAAAACCAAGTACAGAAGAGGATTCAGGGAATAGATCAAAGTGGTGGTGGAAGGCGCTGTGGAGATCATGTCGTAGGCGATGGTACTACTATTGCCGGAGGGAATGTTGAGCGGAAACCCGCTTAAATTTTCGTTGTCGATAATATAGGTGTTCTCACCGAGGAAAACATCCTCCGGTACGATCAGCGGCTGGTTCTCTTCCGGGATGGCTTGGCCGGAGTTAACATTATCCCTATTGGTTTGCTGAATCGTGGCGGAGACGTGGATGCGTATCGCTTTATCTTGGTTGGTGTACACCCCCCCGAGGCAATTCTGCAGATAGGTCAGCGTCTTCTCCAGTTCGGTGAGATCTCCGCCATTCGCCAAATAAATCGATATGTAGTTATACGTTGAGGTGCCGGATATCTCCCTTTCGGTAGTCGTTCCGTTGGACTTCGCGGAGGTCGTCATGGTCGGCAGAGTATGTGAAACAGAGAAGTAGCCGGTCCACTGGTCGCGCAGCGGGCCGTTTTCGCCGTTCTGGAATAAAAAACCGTCGGCATCATAAAAGGATACAGACTGCCAGAGATCCCCAAATGAGAATTCGTCGAAATTCTCCGGATAATCCAGCGCCTCAGGGCTTTGATGCGATGGTCCTCGCATGCAGAGATACAGTGGTCCATTATAGCCATCATAGCTTGTAGTATTGACCGACACACTATAGCTTTGTTCGGGGGAGTTCGTGGGGTAGAGAATCTCACTGTTGTCACTGTTTATCTCCAGCCCGCTGTTCTGATCAAGAACAGCGGTTTGTGGCGTAGTAGACAAATAGACCGAAGGGCTAGTACCAATGAATTGTATAGATATATTAGGGTACAGAGCGTCGGAAAGGTGGTTGAGCTTAAACCGGACGGAAAGCTGAGCGTCTGGCGGGAGGTTCACTTCGCTCGCCTCAATGTAATATACCGGAAGACCATCAACCGATGTGGTCGTCTTCACTTCGCTGGTGTCAAAGACGATCTGGTTCTCCGCGCTGTTGCTGGCGCTCAGGGTTATACCCTCCGTCTGGAGCTGGGTCATCAAGCTGTTCAGGTTATTCCGAGCCTCCCCCTGGAAGGTGGCTCCGGTGAAGTACTTCTCCTGCAGATACTGCAGCTCCCGCTCAATGGCGATGATGGTTTTCAGGTCGCCCAGGGCGATGGGCATCTCGTCCACCTCGGCCACCTTTGTCAGATCGGTGGTCGGGTCATTGAGCTGAGCCTCGATCTCCTCCAGGGTGTACTCCTCCCCGTCCAGAACGATGCTCTGGTCGGTGGCCAGATTGCCGTCCTCGTCCAGAAGGCCCAGAGAATCCAGCAGGGTATAGGCCTCCTCATAGCTCTGGCCGCTGAAATCCTCCAACTGGGAGAGAATGCTCTCGTTTTCCGCCGGGTCGTTGTCCACCAGATCCCCCACGGCGGCCAGAGCCGGACTGGGCAGCATGGACAATGTCAGGCAAAGCGTCAGAATCAAACTCAATACACTACGTGATACGCGCTTTTTCATTCTAGTATTCCTCCCTTTTGGTTCTGTGTATCCATGATTCCTCGTAAAGTGTACTTTACGAGGAAGGGGCCATGGCCCCTTGGTTTTTCCGTTATTGGAATTTTCGTAAAAAAGAGACGTGTCGCTTTCTTTCATCTGTCGCTGGTATCAGAGATAATCTTATAGGTATTATACCATGAAACATCGCTTCTGACATCACCCGTTTGACCCCTTAAAACGGGTAGTGCCCACAGGGTAAAAACCCTGTGGGCACACTGTGGGAAGCAAGCGATCGCTTTACTGCAGCATATATTTTTTTAGGTCCTGCCGGCGACTGACATGGAGCTTCTCCCGGGCGGTGGCAAGGTATTGCTTCACCGTGTTGGGCGAAATCTTTGGGTGGTTGGCGATTTCTTGATTGGTCCACCCACGGGCGGCCAGCATGGCTATGGCAAACTCAGTGGTGGTGAGGACGTCGGCCACATCATGGCCGGTGATGGGGTTGTGCACTTTACGCCAGCCCGCAGAGAAACGATAGGTTATGGAAATGATCCGTTTGAAATCCTCTGGCCATTCCGGTTTGATGACAGCCTCTAACATTCCGCCCAGCAAGCCGTGATGCTCGCCCAAGCCCTCGATGAGATCGTCCGGGCGGGCCAGCCTCCAGGCCTCCAGCACATGTTTTTTGGCCCGTTCCATCTGCTTTAAGCTCATATAGTCCATCACGGCTATCAGGTGAAGATAGATGGCGGAAATGGGGTATTTTTCCATTCCCATAGCCAGGGCGGCCTCCACCATCCCCACACTGACGGCGTATTCCTCTTTTAGATAAAGGTAGTGGGCCTGTACATAAATGGCAAAGGCCCTAGTCCCCAAGGGCAGCAAGCCCAAAAAGCTTTTGGCCTCCGGCATTTTGTCCGGCAGCGGCAGGTGAAGCAGCACCGCCGCCGCGGACGCCACAAAGGCTGCCGCCGTGCGGAACTGGGGCTTTTTTTCTACCGCGGAGGAAAGGGCGGCGTCCAACTCCCTCAGGGCCAGACGCGCCCGGGGGATTTCACCCAGAGACAGGTTGGCGTAGGCGTAGATCAAGCAGGCAGAGAGCTGGGCACCCTGGTCCTCGTGGTCCAGAAATAGTTTCGCCTGCTGCACCGCCTTTTCCGCTTGGCCGCTAAAATAGTAGTATTCCGCCATGGCAATGTCTCGCTTGAGGCCAGTGGGCATGGCCGCAATAGCTTCCAGGCAATGTCCTGGTTGGAAGGGGCTGTTCATCAAGGGCATTAGGTTCTCTGTGTCGATTAACAGGCTTTCTTGCGAAGAGCTCGCCTGGCTCCCCGTATTTTCTCCATTACGCGAGCGGACGCCCTCCGGCTTTTCAGCCTCGGCGGGAATCGCCCAGGATTTTCCAAATTTTTGGATTCCAGGAATGCGGCCCTGCTCGCAAAGCTGCTGCACCGCCCGAATGGAGAGACCCCACTTTTTCGCGGATTCTTTTACGGTTAGATACTCCATGGCTTTCTTCCCTCCTGGTGCATTCAACATATTCAATTATATGCGCGATTGCGCATTATTTCAAGTTTATTTCTCCGAACGCTTCCCCCGTGGGAAACGGAAAAAAGCCGGGATTCCTCCCGGCCCCGCGCTCATTGAAATCGCTCTGCCGCCCCTTTCCAGAAGCTCACAGCTACTGGAGAACCAGGTCTCTTTGGCGGCAGTTTTCGTGTAGTCGTGCTCATTGGTGGATTCCACCACATAGCAGTGGCCATAGATGGTTATGCCCTCTCGCCTACGATGTCCTTGGACAGCCAAAGTGATCTGATTGATGTAAACGTGGAGCACGCTGTCGTAGTTCTCTCCCAGGGTTGCCACAGGCTGCCGGACAAGATGGATGCGGCTATCCACCAATCGGACTGTTTGTTTCATGGGGTGGACCTTCTTCCCCCTGCTGGTTTTATTAGAGAGTAAAAAATGGATTTTTGCCAATGTGCGAATCAACGGGACCAATTTTGATGTTTTTGTAACGTTGCCGGTGGCTGCAAACCGCATAAATACTGGATTTTTCCAGGCCCCTTATGGTTATTCGCACCAAAGACCCCAGGTTTTGTTACCTGGGGTTTTGTCTTGCCTTTTTGTGGGATACTGCCGGCACATCCGACTAGTTTGGCGATATCCTTTGTATAGATAGCACTGTTTTTTCTCCAAAACGGACAGTAAAGAACCACCCCAGAGCTTCTCGGCTCCGGGGTGGTTTTTCGTCCTGACCCATA
>OIYU01000714.1_pt1 | contig 23893 bp, 17 predicted proteins | sample 1588321 | NCBI WGS metagenome assembly OIYU01 (sample SAMN03283258) | human gut metagenome | biome: human-associated habitat; material: feces | host: Homo sapiens | place: USA | collected 2013 | reverse complement strand
GTTTCATTATACCACGGTGGCATCACCTATATGTCAATTCTGGTCTAACAGAGCCAAGTAATATAGAGCTTCATCGACCTTTAACCTTGACAATCTAAATCACCTGTTTCAAAAAGAACTGCTCAAATTACAGTCCGGCATAATATGCAATGCAAAATTATTTAATTTGCCGCTTAGTTCTAATGCAAGAAGGTCTAAGGATGATGATGTATCCTAGTCACCGAATCCGGGCTTGGAGCCTTTGAAATATTCCGCAAGTTTTAATGACTCTTTATTGATATCGAATCTATTTATTAAATTTGGTTTGAGGCAAAAGGAAGAACGATCAAAGGCACAGAGCGTGTCAGCCCACAAAGAGGGGTTTTCTGGAGGTAGAAAACAAACTGAGTCTGAGACGGCAACAGCTCGAGGCACCTGATCAGAAATCACACAGGGCAATCCATTTGCTTGCGCCTCGACCGCAGCCATGCCGAGCCCTTCGAATACCGAAGGAAAAGCAAACACGTCAAATGCGGACAGAAGAGAGGCTACATCCATGCGAGGCCCCGTAAGAACCAAATGGCTTTCGACACCAAGAGATCGCGCCTCTTCCATGATCAATTCTTTTGAGGGGCCCTCACCCACTAGCACCAGCATTGCATTAGCTCTAAATTTAATAATTTCGGGTAAAGAACGAACCAACAATATCTGATTCTTCACTGATGAAAGCCGTCCAACATGGCCGATGACGAAACTATCCCTTAAACCAAGTTCAGCTCGAACTGAAAGACGGTTTGTTTCCTGATATGAAAATAAGGAAACATCAAAAGCATTATTTAAAATGTCAAAAGTATGACCAGGGAACGCGTATTCCCCAGCCTCCTGGGAACAGGCGAGTAAAACATTGCTTAAATTCGCAACATGTTTTCTAAGTGCCCAGGTGGAAAACCTTTTCGCTGGCCCGCCCAGTGCTTGTGAACAATGATAATGACAAATCCTAACAGGAATATTCGCCTTAGCCGCAAGCTCAATTGTTTCAATATTCCAATAAGAGTTTGCATTATGCCAAAAAGCACAGTATTCAGTTCCATGCCCGTAAAATAAGCGGCGAAGTCGGGTTATATGTTCAATGGGATTTTCTTTCCACCCCGGTATATTGATGATTCTATTGTCTCCCATTGAGTACTCGACTTGTTGATATGGTCTTGAGCTAATAGTGTCGAAAGCATATTTTTCAGACAAAGCGCCAATATAGCGGCTCACTACGGTCTCAGTACCACCAAAACGTGTCCCAACTCCTGAAACTAAAACACGAGGTTTATTGGATTTCATAGTGCTTATCATTAAGATCCCAATTTTAAACAATACCGGGTTCCGGACACTAATGGCGTCCGGAACCGAAAACACATCTGGAACTGTTATAAATAGTTAAATTAGATTAGCTAACAATTGCTGTTACTATCAGCTAAAAAACCAATCAATCTGCGGTAAGATTCTTCTAAATTAACTTTCGGTTCCCAACCAAGCGCGCGAAGTTTGTTCGAGCGCAGCGTCATCTTCGTAGGTGCAGCGTATCCGAACTGTGAGGAGTCTTTTCCTTCGATTACAACGCTACAATGGTCACCTCCGAATCTTTCTGCCACCATCTCTGCCATGCCGCGGATCGTTGAGTGGCATGCCTCATTCGCAATGTTGTAGGTCTCCCCAGAGATGCCCTTGGATAAGAGCAAAAGAATAGCTGAGAGAGCGTCGGTCGAATACACGTAATTGCCTTCGCTCATCCCGTCCGTATGGAGCACGATTGGCTCACCAGCCAGGGCACTCGAGGCAAACTGTTTGAAGACGCGACCTTCGGTCGGCAGAATCCCCGCTCCGAAGGTCTGGGCGAGTCGTCCAGCCACGGCGTTGATGCCAAATTGCTTTGCATAAGCAAGACACATCAGTTCTCCGAGCCGCTTGCCCTCGGGATAGCAAGATCGTACCGAGCCCATATCGATAGCACCCATCGTACCCTCGTATACGTCCACGGCATCGTCAAAGCTACCACAGGCCTCCATGGAGGATAAGAAGAGTACTTTCGACTTCGAATTCATGCATGCACTTTCGAGTGCCCATCTCGTGCCGTTGATCATAATGTTAATTACGTCTGCAGGACGCTCAACCATAACCTTCGAAGTGGTAATGGCGGCAGTGTGGACAAGACAGTCGAAGTCTATGCTGAGAGCCGCACAAGGCTCGGAGAAATCAACTACTGCGACAGTAACATCCTCCCTAGCGGCAATTCCGGGCATGATGACGTCGAGTTTAGCGGCGTTACGAACACACAAGATTAGTCTCGTGCCCAATCCTAGCTTGTCGTTGGCCCAAATAACGAGACGAGCGAGCAGGGACCCCAAGAACCCTGTGGCGCCGGAGACGGCAAGGACCTTACCCGATAAGGTGGCGATCAGCTCACGATCTATTCCTGCGAAGTCTGCCTCAAGGGTGTTGTTTATCCCGTATGCACCCATTATTCATCTTCCCCCTCTGCATATAGCTGGTTGTTCTCGCGTGAATCAAGGATGGAGCGCATCGAATAGTAGTCGTCTTGAGTGGTTATCTTTATGTTCTCATCGGGCCCAACGATTAGGTGTAAGTCATTTCCCTGCGCTTTCATCATTGTTGCAGAGTCGATGCAGCCAGTTTCGCCCGCGTCAAGTGCCATTTTATGTGCGGCCAGGATGTCGCTCAACCAGAATCCCTGCGGGGCACGAGCCAGCAACACGTTCTCACGTGGGACGATCTCTACTCCGTCGTCGGCTTTAACCAAGATAGTCTCCTTCGCCTTAACGCATGTGATGGAGGAGCCAAACTCCTCCACCGAGGCCACGTTGCGCTCGATGGTGCCTGCATCGATGAGAGGACGAACGCCATCGTGAATGAGTACTACCGTCTTCTTCGGGTCGGATAGTTTCGCTGCGGCCAAAAGGCCGTTGTGGATGGAGAGCTGACCCGTCTCGCCACCAGCGACAACGGCTCTTACCTTGTTCAGACTGAACTCGCTAATAATGCTTTGGCAGTAGTCGAGCCAGTTGGCATTGCACACAACAACGACATTGTCGATGCAAGGTGTCTTCTCGAAGACGCCTATAGTCCACGCAATTATCGGCTTGCCATGTATGCGAAGGAACTGCTTCGGAAGGTCCTTCGAATGCATTCTCGTCCCGACACCGCCGGCGAATATTACGGCGGTCACTGAGGTATCTTTATTTTTCAGTATCATTGGTTCTCCATGCCTTAATCTCATGCGTTATGCGCTTGTCCTCGGGTGGCAGCTGCATATAGTCGCCGTAGAGACCCGAAAGATAAGCATCCCAGCAGGAAATCGCGTTAAGCTTCTGTCCCTCAAATTCGAGTTGAACAGTTTCTTCCCAGCCCGAGTAGGAGTATCGCTCGCCCGTTCCGTATAGACCCCATACTGTGCAGCCAACCCAAGGGGTGCTCCCGAAAACGCATCCCCTTCCCAGATCGTCCAGCTTGGAGAGCGAGCGGTCGAAAGCCCCTACAGCATTTGCAACAGGCACAAATAGTCGTTTAAAAGCGCGTTTCAGCCGTGTCTTTCCTTCCTTAGAGTCTGCTTTGCAGAACATGAGAATCCGTTGGAGCCTACCAGCTCGCTTGTATATGCGAGCAAGCTCTTTCTCGTCGGCGGGAAGCCCCTCGACGGGAGTAACGTCCATCCAGAGAAAGCCTTCCCCGTTCTCGTAATGGGCATCCACAGCGATATTGCGATTAATGTATTTCAGAAAAACCGGATGTCCCCAGTTGCCCGAATAAGGTTCAAGTGAACGGTTTATCGGCAAAGCCCCTGAGCGCGCAAGTGCGACCAGACTATCAAAATCGGGACGTGGCATGGACACATCGATATCATCGTCCCAAGGGATGAATCCTTTATGACGCACCGCACCCAGCAGCGTGCCGCCAGCGAGCGAGTATCTAAGCCCCTCCCTCTTGCAAAGGTCCCCGAACTCGACAAGCATTGCGAGCTCCTCTGCCTTAACTTCGTTTGGGGTCAAATAATTAGGCATTTTTACCTCCTATTAGAACTCCAGCAACTATTCGAGCAGTGTCATCGGCATCGAAGCCTGCCTCACGCACCGACGCAGCGTACGCAGGCCTGTCAACATCCATGTACGACATCTCGACTGCCTTCTCAGCCCATGCTCGCTCACCGGCGGAAAGCGGCAGCAAGGCCTCGGCATCAGATACATGGGCCTCAGGAGGGAGAGCCTCGGAGCACACAATGCGGCATCCCGCGCATTGAGCCTCAATGCACACAATGGCAAGACCTTCGAATAAGGAGGGCATAAGGAAGCAATCGAGGGCTGAGTAAACGGGGGCGGGATCGGGAAGGTAGCCAGGCATGATCACTCTGTCATTGATACCGAGTTCCCGAATCAACGCTTCAACCTGGCCCTTCATATCGCCGTCACCCACCATCAGGTAGTAAGCACCGGGCACGGCGCGTAAGACCTCGGCGAAAGTCCTTATCTGGAAAAGCGGATTTTTCGCCTCTGCGATGCGACCCACGCTGCCGAACAACACCGTGTCTTGTGGAATGCCGAAACGCGAGCGAATCTCGGTGCGAGCAGCAGGGTCGAAAGCAAAGCGCGAAGTGTCGATGCCGTTGTTCACGACCTCGAAGGGGCGGGCACCGAAGAGGTAATGCCCTGCGTCGGCGGAGCAGGCGAGGCGAACAGTGGCGCTACCGCCGAACGCGGCCCTGCCGAAGCTGTGCATGACGGCCTTGACGACAGCCTGCCCTGACCCGAAGGCCGAGTTGTGCGAGTGCACCACTCGCACAGGAACGCCGTGTTTCTGTGCGACCTCGGAATAAAGGAAGCCCATCCCGTTCATGGTGTTAACGTAGACGGCGTCGGGACGAATCTCGTTGATTAACGCACCGAAAGCAGCAGAGCCCTCGCAAAGGCGCTTCACCTGCCCGGGCTTGCTGTCGGGGAAAACCGTGAAACGATCAATCCCCAATGCCTCGAGTTCAGCATCTAGCGCAAGGTTCCAGTCCCAGCAGGAGAAAAGCGTAAAATAGAACCCCTTTCCCTGCCAACGTCGAAATATCGACATTAGGAACGTCTCAACACCGCCCTGTCCCCAAGCTTCAGAATAACAAAGGACATGAATTCCATCAGAACGATGGTTTGACGCGAGAATCCGTGAAAGATATTTCATAAATTGCCCCCAAGGCAAGAACGGCCCAAGGCATCTATGTAAAAGAAAATAAGATCCCTACTAAGCATTAAATGGGCCTTTCTGCAGCTCCGGGGCCTTAATCAGATAACGATGTTTTGCAAAGTAATATAAAAGCCCTTTAATATGCTCAAAATTAGTTTTACTAAAAAGCTTTTTGTGCGAAAGGCGTTGATATTCATGCACGATGTAAGCCTCATAGCAACGAACGACACGAAGCCCTGACTCATGACATCTCAAGCACCAATCGACATCCTCGGGCGCATAGAATATCTTTTCATCAAGAAAGCCTACGACTTCGAGAGTCTCGCGCGGTATAAACCAACAAGCCGAAAGTAAATAGCCAACGTCTTGCAGACCTCGTACAACTGAAGTACTTGGAATCTCTAAATCAGCGGCCTTTTGTGCAAATTCACCGAAGGGAAATGCTTTCGCTAGCTTAATAGGCAAAGTGGGCAAGGCCCTACCGGAGAGCTGTGTCTTGCCGGAGGAGTTAATCATCGTGGGCCCGACAACCCCGACAGAGCTATCAGAAAGCACTGCCGCCAAACACTCAAAGGCCGACTGGTTCACGACGGTATCAGAATCGAGAATGCAAATATAATCGGTATCAACGCTCAACTGCTTCAAAACTAAGTTACGAGACACCGTTGTACCGAGATTTCTACCAGCAGAGATAACGTGTAGCCTTTTATCGTCCTTAGCAAGAGCTGAAAGAATATCGGGCGTGGAGTCACTCGAGCCGTTGTCCACAACCCAAACATCAAGGGTTCGACATCTTAGAGAAAGCGCCGATTCAACGCATGCACCGATGAAATGATCCGAGTTCCAGGCAATAATCACGATGGCTGTTTTTGATTCCTTGAATGAGGGGCGACCCATCTACTTACCCTTCCTCATCGCCTTGAAGGTCTTTACAAACACGCGAGCGTCAAGACCGAACGACTGGTGTCGTACATAGAAGAGCTCGCGTGCCTGACGCTGACCGCTCCCCCACGTTGAGTCGTTGCGATCTGTCGCTGCCCACCAGCCAGTAATGCCAGGCTTACATGCAAGCACTTCGTCGCGGGCGTCACCGTACTCGAAGGTCTCCTCGAGTGTCACAGGCCTTGGTCCAATGACGGATAGATCGCCCGTAAGTACGTTGATGAACTGCGGCAGCTCATCGAGCGAAGTGTGCCGAAGAAAGCGGCCTACGTGCGTAATGCGCGGGTCATTGTCGACCTTCTGTTCACGCCGCCATTGTGCCAGCTGCTCAGGGGTCATGTACTTCTCTGGGTGCTCGTGAGCATCAGAAACCATGGTGCGGAGTTTGAAAATATAGATAGGCTTACCGCCTTTACCGACTCTCTTTTGACGGAAAAACGGTTTGCCGGGAGAGTCTATCTCAATGGCAACGCATGCAGCTACAACGGGGACGGCCAACACCGCGCAGACCACAGCAGAAAATACGATGTCGAAGGCTCGCTTGAAGGCAAAGTAGCCTGGCCCACCTTTCCTGGGGGCAGCAGCGTTGGGATCGGCAGCAGGCGCCCTATAGCTTCCTGTCGCAACGAAGCCTTGCGCCGGAGCAGGGTTCTCAACGGGGAGAGGAAACTCCGTAGCAACAGGAGTCTGAGAGTCTGCCCGCCAATCCCTAACTTGATCAATCGGTGCCGCATCCACGGGCGCATCCTTTACATATTCTGTTTTATCTGACACGTTCTCTTCCAACACTACGTCTCTGATCCGAAGGACCTCCTTGGTTTGAGCGGCAATCGCCAGCAGCTAGGCGATCGCCTTTTTGAGGCTTCGCATGGCACGTTGCTCGTTTGAAAGCACGGCAAGGCCAACGCGCGTAGTCACGCGTCGGCCACACAGGTCGAGCTCCAAATAAGCAGTGCTCTTGCGTCTGTTAATGGTTTTGATGAGGCCTTCGTGGCCCAGTAGCGGACCAGCGGTTACTACGACCTGGTCGCCGTCTTTTAGGGCCTCACTCATGGGCACTACGCGGTCTCCCCTATGCGTAAAGCTGCTTATGAGTTGAGCCTCTTCTTTTGCCAGCGGCACAAACTGACCGTCCTGGGCAAGCACCCGGGCAAAGTCGTCCATGCGCAGCAGATACTGTTGCACGGTGCGTGGATCTGCAGTATCGCAGATAAGATAACCGGGAAAGAGCGGCTTGGTCGTATTGACCCATTCACCGTGTACCTTAATCTCGGTTTGAAATTGGGGATAAAAGAGCTCCTGCATGGTGCCAGCCGGCACCATGCGCTCGATGCGCTCGCGCATTACGTCTTCGCGACCGTTAATGACCTGGATCACATACCACACGAGCACCACCCCCTTGCTGTCTTACGTGTGGCTCACGGGGTTTGGGTATGGCTTCGCCAGGGCGCTTTTGCGCGAAGGCGCTCCATATTCAAACCCTGAGCCCAGTCAGACAAGCACGTGGCTCTGCCCCACCGTGAACGGTATGTATAGAAGCAGTTGCTAGAGTCGCGGACGTGTATCGGAAAATGACCGCGACTCCAGCTGGCTGCGTGCGGACCAGTCAAGCGGGTACAAAACTGGACCGCACGCAGCCAGCTGGAGGACTGCTACGTTTTGGCATGCAAGCTACTAAATGCATTTTGTAATTACGTCAATGCAAATAAATAACGTCGCATGACTTCTTTATTGGAGCTCGTGGTGTTTCTGGCACCGCCGTTACGGCCGGATGCTGATCGACCCTGCGCTTTGTGGCTTGCTGGAGCCGTGAGCACAGTTGAACTCATGTAACGTTAGATATCCTAGCACAAGTTGTTTGTGAAACTGATTTAGGCTGCGTTGGACAACATATCGTTCATTTGACGTGCTTAAGGGGGTTGTTTTGGGATGTTGTTCATGTTGACGCAGGTTATTGGGGTGCTGGCAATAATTGGGAGCGTTCCTGAAACCCAAATGGAACGGCGATCTACACTGATAATCGCGTTTGGCTAACAAACTATGTACAGACATGGGAAATAAATTGTGCAACTTTTTGTTGGCGTAGGTGAGGTTTGCGGCGCGAGGTGTTTTGGCATGAAAAAGGCCTTCGGAATACCGAAGGCCTTTGCATTCACGATGGTGGAGACGAGGGGGATCGAACCCCTGACCTCTTGACTGCCAGTCAAGCGCTCTCCCAGCTGAGCTACGCCCCCGTGACTAGGAGATACTATAGGGGAAGATTCTTAGTTGTGCAAGAAGTTTTTTGCAATTGATCCTCGCACTTACGGGTTTTCCTGGGAGGGGGCAAAAATAATCACTCTACGAGCGATTATTTTTATCCGCCGTCCCGATAAAACCCTGATGCAGCAAATACGCTATTGCAGTACCGGTGTGGACTTCGATCTTTGCAGTAGATCTTACTATGTTGCTAATGCCTGTGTCGGCCAACAAACCCAGGGGGCTGTGATCTAGTTCCCACTCTAGGCCGTGCTCGCTAACCTCGGTATTGGGGGCTATGGCGATGATAGAAAACGTCTTGCCTTCGGCACCTTCGATGGCCCAGGATTCGCCTCCGTGCAGGATACGGGCCGTGATCTCGTCTTCGGCAATCCAGACTGGGGCGCCCTTGTAGCCCGCGAGCAGGCCCAGTACGGAAAGCGCCATGTCCGGACGGCCGCCCGTGACGCAGGTCGCAACCACTTCGGCACCCGGCCAGCGACGGCGGACGGAATCGAGTGCCAGCGCCAGATCCGTGTAGTCCTTGTACGGGTCGTGGCGCTCAACTTCAAAGTCGGTGGCGGCATCGACTAACGCGCGACCCGCATCACTCACCGTGTCGGCGTCCCCTACATATACATCGCAGCCTAGGCCGGCGCCCAGCAGCGCGTCGAGTCCACGGTCCACGGCGACAACGTGGTCACACTCCCCTGCTAGCCTACGCAACAGATTCGCGCTCGCCACCACGGGCGAGCCGCAGACCACTAACACCTTACAAGCCACAGCTCTCGCCTATCCCTCAAACGTAAGAACGCGGGCCAGATCCAGGTCCTCATAGCTATCGATAAAGATGTCGCAGTTGGCACGCACCTCATCGCGCTCCATACGGCCGTGCGGGTCATAGATACCCACGCGCTTAAAGGCTGCAGTGCCAGAGCTCTTTAGGCCAAAGACGGCGTCCTCAAACACCCAGGCGCGCTCAAACTTGCAGCCGTGGCGCTCCTCAAGGCGGCGCAGCGCCAGCTCATACACATCGGGGAACTGCTTGGAGCGGCCCGCCTCGCCCGTCGTGGTAATAAACTCCATATAGCGATCAAGGCCGGCGCCCGCAAGTGCAGACGTAACCAACTCGGCGGGCGTGGACGTGGCAACGCACATGGCAATACCGGCCTCCTGCGCCTGCTTCAAAAATGCAAGCAGGCCCTCACGCGGCGGCACCTTGGAGTAGCCATCGATCAGGATGTCGCTCAGCTCGTGGTAGAGCTCTTCGCCATTTTCGCCAATACCCCAGATGTCGTGGTAGGCCTGGCACTCGTCCTCGAGCGACAAATGCTCAAACTGGGCAAAATCGTCGACCGTCACGTCAATACCGTGGCGGTGCAATAACTCGGGCTGGGCATAGGCCCAAACGGGGGTGCTATTAACCAGTGTGCCGTCGCAATCGTAAATAAAAGCAACACTTGAGGCGGCGATGTGGTCCATAAACATGCCTTTCGATGTCAAAGGGTAAACAACCTGCTAAAAACGTTTTACCAAACGTCAGCCAAACAATTTTGAAACCCAAATTGGTAAAACTGTCAAGAGTTTTACCACGTCAAATCTGCCAGTGGTATAAACATGTCGCTTACCGATTAAACGCCCCCGCAAATCCGCTTTCGTCCATAAAACTAACGCACAGGTGTTATCGTAGTTTCTGCCGAAAGTTCCACCGAGCACGCGAGGTGGAACGAATCATAGAACTATCGCCGTCCCTTCGATTCGTGCAGCCTTGGACCTTTCGCATCTAGTCACCAAGGCAACACGCTGCCGCGTCATGATGGGATCAAACGTGAGCGATACAAAGCTAAAGCCAGCAACCAAAAAGCCTGCTACCCGTAAAGCCGCCCCGCACGCACCGGAGCTCACCAAAGACGATGTCTATCTGTTTGGCATCGGTACGTGGGAGCGCAGCTGGGAAAAGATGGGCGCGCATCCCGACACGCAGAACCGTACGCGTGGCTGGCGTTTTTGCGTTTGGGCGCCCGACGTAAAGAGTGTTCACGTCATTGGCGAATTTAACGACTGGGATGAGCAAGCCAACCCGCTGGTGCCCATGCATACGAGCGCTATTTGGGAAGGCTTTATTCCTGGCGCCGAGCAGGGCCAGCTCTATAAGTATCTCATCGAGACCAACGAGGGCGAAAAGCTCTACAAGGCCGATCCGTATGCCTTTAAGGCCGAGTGCCCTCCGGGTACCGCGAGCGTGCTGTGGACCCTCGATGGCTACCAGTGGAACGACGCGGCTTGGCTCAAGCGACGCGCCGGCCATAACCACATGTCGCAGCCCCTTAACATCTACGAGGTGCATATTGGCTCGTGGAAGCGCCACGGCGACGCGCCGCAGGGCGAGCCCGACGAGTACGGCAACTACCCCGGACCCATGGATCCCTTCCCCGCGCAGCGCGGCGAGTTCTATACCTACGACGACCTGTCGGTGGAGCTCGTGGAATACGTGCGCGACATGGGCTATACGCATATCGAGGTCATGCCGCTTATGGAGCATCCCTTCGACGGTTCCTGGGGCTACCAGACGACCGGCTACTACGCCGCCACGTCGCGCTACGGCAATCCGCAGCAGCTCATGCACTTTATCGATGCGTGCCACGAGGCTGGCATCGGCGTGATCATGGACTGGGTGCCCGGCGGTTTTTGCGCCGACTCCCACGGCCTTGCCACTTTTAACGGTCACATGCTGTTTGAGCACGAGATTCACCCCAACTGGGGCACGCACAAGTTTGACTTCGCCCGCGGCGAGGTCCGCTCCTTCTTGGTCTCCAACGTGCTGTACTGGCTCGAGAACTTCCACGTGGACGGCATTCGCATGGACGGCGTGTCCAGCATGCTGTACCTCAACTTTGGCATCGACGATCCGGGGCAAAAGAAGTTCAACAAGTACGGTACCGAGGAAGATCTGGACGCCAGCGCGTTTATCCGTCAGGTCAACTGCGCTGTTGAGGCACACTATCCAGACGTGATGATGATGGCCGAGGAGTCCACTGCATGGCCGCTTGTGACCTACCCGCCGCAGGACGGCGGCCTGGGCTTCCACTACAAGTGGGACATGGGCTGGATGAACGACACCCTGCACTACATGCAGACCGATTTTCCGTGGCGTCCAGGCAACCACGGCCTGCTCACGTTCTCCATCATGTACGCCTTTACCGAGAACTTCATTTGCCCGCTGAGCCACGACGAGGTCGTGCACGGCAAGTGCTCGCTCATCGGCCGCATGCCGGGCGACTGGTGGCGCCAGTTTGCCGGCCTGCGCACGCTGGCCTTCTACCAGATGACACACCCCGGTGCCAAGCTCAACTTTATGGGCAACGAGATCGGCCAGTTTATTGAATGGCGCTACTACGAGTCCATTCAGTGGTTCCTGACCGAGGAGTACGAGACTCACAAGCATCATCAGGCGTTTATTAAGGCGCTCAACCACCTGTACACCGCCGAGCCCGCCCTGTACGAGCGCGGTTACACCGACGACGGCTTTACCTGGATCGACGCGGACAACTCCAAGCAGTCCATCGTGAGCTTTGTGCGCCAGGGCGAGGACGTCGATGACGACCTGGTGATCCTGATCAACTTTGACCCGGCGAGCTACGAGAGCTTCCGCGTGGGCGTGCCGCGCGAGGGCGACTGGGAGGTCATCTTCGATTCCGACCGTCCCGAGTTTGGCGGCAGCGGATACGCCGGTGAGGAGCCCTACACCTGCTCGAGCGAGCCCTATCCCTGGAACGGGCAGATGGACTCTATTGAGATCAAGGTGCCCGGCCTGGCCGGCGTGGTGCTTAAGCGCCGCGGTCCCAGCAGCTACAAGCCGCCGGTGGTTGAGGAGCCCAAGAAGGCGACGCGCAAGCGCATGTCCTCGGTGAAGCCCAAGGCCGCAGCTGCTAAGAAGGCTCCGGCTAAGGCGAAGGCTGCCAAGCCCGCCGCCAAGGCTTCGGCCAAGTCCACCACGGCCAAGAAGGCTGCTTCCAAGGCCAAGGCAGCTGCCGTTAAGGATCCTGCCAAGAAAGCGTAACAAAGGTGTTACCACTGTAATTACCCGCCCCGCCGGGGCGTAGGATACAAGTCATAACCGTTCCGGGAGAAACATCCCCGGGGGAAGGAACGTATGGATAAGATCTTCGACAACAAGCAGGAGTTTACCGAGCTCTATCGCGATGCCGTCATGAGCATCAGCGGCAAGAGCGTCGAGGCCGCCAGCGACCTCGACCGCTTTAACGCCCTGGCCAAGCTCGTGGCCGAGAAGGCACGCACCGTTGCCACCAAGAGCGACGCCCGCGCCACCGCCGAGGGCAAGAAGCGCGTGTACTACTTCTCGATCGAGTTTTTGATCGGCCGCCTGCTCGACAACTACCTGCTCAACTTTGGCGTGCGCGACATGGTCGCCGAGGCGCTCGACGACATGGGCTTCGATCTGTCCGTCATTGAGAACCAGGAGCCCGATCCGGCTCTGGGCAACGGTGGTCTGGGCCGTCTTGCCGCATGCTTCCTGGATTCCATGGCAGCCGAGGGCATCGCCGGCTACGGCAACGGCATGCGCTACCGCTACGGCCTGTTTAAGCAGGAGATCGTCAACGGCAGCCAGGTCGAGGCTACCGACGAGTGGCTCACCCATGGCTATCCCTGGGAGGTCCGCCGTCAGGACAAGGCCGTGACTATCAAGTTTGGTGGCCGCGTCGAGGGCTTTGAGGAGAACGGCCGCACGTTCTACCGCACGGTGGACACGCAGGACATCCTTGCCGTTCCCTATGACATCCCCGTTGTGGGCTATGCTGGCGAGACCGTCAACAAGCTGCGCGTCTGGGCCGCTGAGCCGGTCGAGGAGCACTTCGATCTGGAGGCTTTCAACCGCGGCGACTACGCCCTGGCAGATGCCGAGCGCGCCGAGGCCGAGGCCATCAGCGCCATCCTCTACCCCAACGACGCCGGCGAGCACGGCCGTCTGCTGCGCCTGAAGCAGGAGTACCTGTTTGTCTCGGCCGGCATCTACAGCCTGCTCGACACCTTTGAGAAGGAGCACGGCGCAAACTGGGAGCTGCTGCCGCAGTTTGTGGCCATCCATACCAACGATACCCACCCTGCCATGTGCGGCCCCGAGCTCATGCGCATCCTCATCGACGAGAAGAAGCTCGAGTGGGATGACGCCTGGAACATCGTGACGCAGGTCGTGAGCTACACCAACCACACCATCCTGCCCGAGGCTCTGGAGAAGTGGCCCATCGGCACGTTCTCCAAGCTCCTCCCCCGCGTGTACCAGATCATCGACGAGATCAGCCGCCGTTGGCACGAGTCGTTCGACACCACGCAGGAGGGCTGGCAGGAGCGTCTGCGCCAGACCGCCATCCTGTGGGACGGCGAGATTCGCATGGCCAACCTGTCCGTGATCTGCAGCCACAGCGTCAACGGCGTGGCCAAGATTCACTCCGACATCATCAAGAACATCGTGCTCAAGGACTTCTATGCCTTAACGCCCGAGAAGTTCAACAACAAGACCAACGGTATCTCGCACCGTCGCTTCTTTGCCGAGGCCAACCCCACCTACGCCAAGCTCGTGATCGAGGCCATTGGCGATGGCTGGCTTAAAGACGCCTTTGAGTTGGAGAAGCTCAAGGAGTTTAAGGACGACACCGAGTTCCTGAAGGCCGTGGGTGCCTCCAAGCGCGCCAACAAGGAGCGCCTGGCCGCTTACATCAAGGCCGAGACCGGTCTGGTTATTGACCCCAACACCGTCTTCGATGTTCAGGTAAAGCGCTTCCATGCCTATAAGCGCCAGCTCATGAACATCATGAAGGTGATGGACATCTACAACCGTCGCATCGCCGATCCCAACTTCCATGTGACGCCGACGACCTTCATCTTTAGCGGCAAGGCTGCATCGAGCTACACCTTTGCCAAGGAGACCATCCGCCTCATTAACTCCGTGGCCGACGTCATCAACAACGACCCGCGCGTCAACGAGGTCATGAAGGTCTGCTTTATCCCCAACTTCCGCGTGAGCAACGCCCAGCTCATCTACCCCGCCGCCGAGATCTCGGAGCAGATCTCCACGGCCGGCAAGGAGGCCTCGGGCACGTCCAACATGAAGCTCATGATGAACGGCGCCATTACGCTGGGCACCCTCGACGGCGCCAACATCGAGATCGCCGACCTGGCCGGCCGCGAGAACGAGGCCATCTTTGGCCTGACCGCTCCCGAGGTCGAGCGGCTTTGGGCATCCAACAGCTACTTTGCGTGGGATACCCTCAACGGCGACCGCGAGCGTCTGGGCCGCGTGATGGACGAGCTCAAGGACAACACGTTTGCCGGCCTTTCGGGCAACTTCGAGAGCATCTACAACGAGCTCATGAACAACAACGACCCCGACCTGGTTATGGCCGACTTCCGCAGCTACGTCGACGCCTGGGAGAAGCTCACGAACAGCTACGGCGACCAGGAGACCTGGAACCGCAAGGCCCTGCTCAACACCGCCTCGAGCGGCTGGTTCTCGAGCGACCGCACCATTCGCGAGTACCGCGACGAGATCTGGCACGCTTAAAGGCCGCGAGCTCCCCTATGCCAGCACGGCATTACTCGACGGGCGCGACCGAGCGTCGCGTCCGTCGCTAATGGGTTTAGGAACATCGATGACAGAAGGAGAAATCGATGAGTAAGAAAGAATGCATCGCGATGCTCCTCGCAGGAGGACAGGGCAGCCGATTGGGGGCACTCACCCAAAAGATCGCTAAGCCGGCGGTTAGCTTTGGTGGCAAGTTCCGCATTATCGACTTTTCGCTCTCCAACTGCTCCAACTCGGGCATCGACACGGTGGGTGTTCTGACGCAGTATCGCCCCTACCTGCTGCATGCCTATGTGGGCTCCGGCGAGGCGTGGGATCTTGACAGCCGCGACGGCGGCGTGTCGATCCTGCCACCGTACGAGACGCAGACCGGCGGCGCCTGGTATGCGGGCACGGCCGACGCCATTACGCAGAACCTCGACTACATCAAGGCCAACGACCCCAAGTACGTCCTGATTCTTTCGGGCGATCACCTGTATCGCATGGACTACCGCAAGATGCTCAAGACGCACATTGAGAACAACGCCGACCTCACGGTAAGCGTTATGCCCGTGCCGTGGGAGGAGGCCAGCCGCTTTGGCATCCTGACCACCGACCCCGAGGACGGCCGCATCACCAAGTTCACCGAGAAGCCCGATAAGCCCGATTCGAACCTCGCGTCCATGGGCATCTACATCTTCTCGGCCGACGTGCTGATCGAGGCGCTCGAAGAGGACGCTCTGGACCAGCGCTCGAGCCACGACTTTGGCAAGGACATCATCCCCAAGCTTCTCGGCGAGGGCAAGCGCCTGTACAGCTACGAGTTCCACGGCTTTTGGAAGGACGTCGGCACCATCGCCAGCTTCCACGAGACCTCGATGGACCTGCTGGGCAACAACCCCGAGTTCGATCTGTTCGACAAGCACTTCCCCATCATGTCCAACATCACCACGCGTCCGCCGCACTACATTGGCCCGGACGGCCGCCTGGACGACTGCCTGGTCTCCAACGGCTGCAAGATCTACGGCACCGCTCGCCACTCGATCATTTCGACCGATGTCATCATCGAGGAGCGCGCCGTGGTCGAGGACTCCGTGCTGCTGCCGGGCGCGCACGTTAAGAGCGGCGCGCACATCTGCCGCGCTATTTTGGGCGAGAACTCCACGGTCGAAGAGGGCGTGAAGCTCGGCTCTGTCGATACCACCAAGGATACGGCCGTCGTTGGAAATGACGTCGTTATCGGGAAGGGGGAATGATCCGATGATCAATCGCAAGGCCATCGGTTATATCACCGCCAACTACTCTTCGTCCTACGGCAGCGTGCTGCTCAAGGACCGCCCCATCGCGTCCGTTCCGTTTTTGGGCCGCTACCGCCTGATCGACTTTCCGCTGTCCAACATGATGAATGCCGGCATCAAGACCGTCGGCGTCGTCATGCCGGGCAACTACCGTTCTCTGATCGACCACGTGGGCTCGGGCAAGGACTGGGGCTTGGACCGCAAGAAGGGCGGCCTGTTCATGGTCCCCGGCAACGCGTATGGCACCACCAAGGGCGGCATGCGCTTCCTGCTGCGCGACATCATCTCCAACAAGACGCTGTTCCAGCGCTCGGACAAGCCCTACGTTGTGATGATGGGCACCAACATCATCTTTAACATGGACCTCAACACCATCATCGACGCGCACGAGAACTCCGGCGCCCAGATGACCGTGGTGTATTGCAAGGCCACGCGCAACGTCGATGACGAGACCAAACTCGAAATTAACGAGAACGGCCGCCTGACGGGCGTGAGCGCCGGCGTCGTGTATGGCGACAACGCCTCTATGGACTGCTGCATCGTCAACCGCGAGACGCTGCTCGAGATCATCGACCACTACCAGGCCGCCGATTATCTGGACCTGCTCGAGGCACTCCAGGGCGACTTTGGCAACATCGACGTGTGCAGCTACGAGTACAAGGGCGAGGTCGTGGGCGTGTTTAGCGAGAAGTCGCTGTATCGCCGCAGCATGGACCTGCTCGACCAGACCGTGGCCGACCAGCTCTTTGACCCCGAGCGTCCGATTCTGACCAAGGCCCACGACGTGCCGCCTTCGCGCTACGCGACCGGCAGCCACGCCTGTAACTCGATCATCTCGGCCGGCTGCATCATCAAGGGCACCGTGCGCAATTCGATCCTGTCGCGCGGCGTCGTGGTTGAGGAAGGCGCCTCGGTGACCAACTCGATCATCAACCAGAGCTGCGTCATCAAGAGCGGCGCCCGCGTTGAGAATGCAATCCTGGACAAGAACAACGTGGTTCCCACCAACACCGAGCTTCGCGGCACACCCGAGAACATCCTGGTGCTGGGAAAGGCCCCGTTAACTTCTGATATCACCAACGCGAGCTAGCTTTGGCACCGCAACATCGTTCGTAACATGTAGAATAGCCGCCCGGTTCGCGCCTGGCGGCTATTCTCGAATAACAACATGGGAGACAATATGGCTGATTCCAGCAAAAAGATGCAGATCGTGTTTGCCTCGGCCGAGTGCGCACCGTTTGTGAAGACCGGTGGCCTGGGCGACGTGGCGGGCTCGCTGCCTGCGGCGCTTGTGCGCGCCGGCGCTGAAGTCATCGTGATGGTGCCCAAGTACGCCACCATCAAGGACGAGTACAAGGCGCAGATGGAGCACTTCTCCGACTTTTACGTGAGCCTGGGCTGGCGCAATGAGTACTGTGGACTCGAGAAGCTCGAGCACGACGGCGTCACCTATATGTTCATCGACAACGAGCGCTACTTTGCGCGCGACTATCCGTACGGCTTCTTTGACGACGGCGAGCGTTTTGCGTTCTTCTCCAAGGCCATCACCGAGAGCCTGCAGCACCTGCCCGCCGGCTTTGAGTGCGACATCCTGCACTGCAACGACTGGCAGACGGCGCTGGCGCCCGTGTTTTTGCGCGAGTTCTACCAGGGCCTGCCGCTGTACGACCGCGTCAAGACCGTCTTCTCGATCCACAACGTGGCGTTCCAGGGCCAGTTTAGCGATACCGTGATGGAGGACATCCTTGGCGTGGCGCATATTCCGGCTGCCGCCTCGCAGCTGCGTTGCGACGCCTGCAGCATCAACTACATGCTAGGCGCGCTGCGCTATGCCGACGCCATCACTACGGTGAGCCCCACCTATGCCAACGAGATCCAGACACCCGAATTTGGCGAGGGTCTGGACGGAGTTCTGCGCGAGCGTTCGTACGCGCTGCAGGGCATTTTGAATGGCATCGACGTCGCGGGCTTTGACCCGGCGACCGACAAGCGCATTGCCGCTAACTACACCGTCGAAGATCGTTCCGGCAAGGCCGTGTGCAAGGCCAAACTGCAGGAAGAGCTGGGCCTCGAGGTTCGCGACGACCGCCCGCTTATGGTGATGGTCACGCGCCTGACGCGCCAGAAGGGCTTGGATCTGGTCATGTACGCGCTCGACCGCATCCTGGCCGGCGGCGTGCAGGTGGCGGTGCTGGGCACCGGCGACCGCGACTACGAGGACGGCCTGCGCTACTTCCAGGACAAGTACCCCGGCACCATGGCCGCACGCATCGAGTTTGACCCGGCGCTGTCGCAGCGCATGTACGCCGCCGCCGACATGTTCCTGATGCCTTCGAAGTTTGAGCCCTGCGGCCTGTCGCAGATCATCGCCATGCGCTACGGCACCCTGCCCATCGTGCGCGAGACCGGTGGCCTGAAGGACACCGTGCAGCCGTACAACGAGTTTACCGGCGAGGGCACGGGCTTCTCGTTTAGCAACTTTAACGGCGACGAGATGGGCGACGCCGTGTTCCGCGCGGCACGCCTGTTCTGGGACAACCGCGAGGCCTGGGATCAGCTGGTCACGCAGGCCATGAGCCAGGACTTTAGCTGGACGCGCTCGGCCGATAAGTATCTGGACCTGTACTTCTTTATGCATCCGGAGATTGAGAGGCCGGCGGCTGTTGTCGACGAGCCCGCGGTTGTGGCTGAGAAGGCTGCTGCCGAGCCCGAGGCGACCGTTAAGGAGCCCGCTGCTGCTGAGGAGCCCAAGGTCGAGAAGAAGCCCACTGCCGAGGCCGAAGTTAAGCCCGCGGCGAAGCCTGCCGCCAAAAAGACGACGACTGGTAAGACGACGACTAAGAAGGCCACGACCACGAAGGCCACTGATAGCAAGACTAGCGCCGCTAAGGCAACTACTGCCAAGGCATCGACTACGCGCAAGCGTACGACCGCCGCTTCCAAGAAGACCGCCGAGGCCGAGGTCGCTCCCGAGGTAAAGGCAGAGACTGCCACCGCCGAGGCTAAGCCTGCGGCAAAGGCTCCGGCCAAGACCGCTGCCAAGAAGACGGCCGCGACCACCAAGAAGGCAACGGCAGCAAAGAAGACCACGGCAACGACCTCGACGAACACGAAGGCTGCTACGACGAAGGCCGCCGCGAAGACGACCCCGAAGGCTGCTGCAAAGCCCGCCGACAAGGTCGAGGAGGCGCCCTCCGAGCCCAAGGCCAAGGCAACTGTCGAGGCAAAGCCGGCTGCCAAGACCACCACGCGCAAGCGCTCTACGACGACGGCCAAGAAGACCACGACCAAGGCTGCAGCTCCCAAGGCAGAGGCTAAGGTCGAGGACAAGCCCGCAGTAAAGGCCGAGCCGGCGCCGAAGGCCGCAGAGGTCAAGACCGCTCCAAAGGCTACGGCAAAGGCCGAGCCCGCCAAGGAGACCCCGATCTCCCCCGCCACTCCGGCCGAGGAAAAGGCTCCGACCAAGAAGACCTCCGTCCGTAAGGCAACGGCCACCCGCAAGCGTCGCTAGTCTGGACGATTAAAACTTAATCCAACGCAAAAGAGGGCGCCCCAACCAGGCGCCCTCTTCTTGGTTGAACTTCTGTGTTAAAAAGAGGGCGGTTTACTACGACAAAATAGCTCAGGCCGACCACGGCGAGTAATCTACGAAATTGACAACGCTTCTACCTGCGGTTTTAGTATCACCAAAATGACCGTGGTTAAGATCATTCAATTCGTCGTAGTAAACCGAAGTACTTTTGTTTGACTACAAATAGTATCAGTCTAGGCTTTTTCGAATATCGCGATAATTTGGATGGTAAAACGATTTTCTAGGACAACCGTTCGCCGATGGTAAACGGATGTTGTTTATACAGCCTGTGTACAACAGATATACTTACAATCTGTGCGTAAAGCCCATGGCCCGCAGGCCGTGATTCTATTGAACTGGACCGTATTATGAGATTGATTCACAACAGCCGTCTGCCGCAGTTTCGTACTCCGTTTGGCGCTGTGACCACTGGAACTTCCGTTTCGCTATCGGTGATTTTGGAGGATGCCGACCCCAACCAGGCAACGCTTACCCTGCGTACCTGGGTCGATGAAATCGGTGAGTCTCTGTATCCCATGACGCACGAGGGCGACGGCATATTTACCGTAGAGCTTGAGTGCACTGAGCCCTGTCTTATCTGGTACAGCTTTATCTGCAACATCGAGGGCCAGCCCGAGGTTCGCCTGGGCGCGCCGCAGGGCCGCACCGGCGGTGAGGGCGTAACCTACGACTACGCCGAGGTTCCGTCCTTCCAGATCACCGTTTACAAGCACCGCGAAGTGCGTCCCGAGTGGTACGAGCGCGGCATGGTCTACCAGATCTTCCCCGATCGCTATGCCCGCGACGAAAACTGGCGCGAACGCACGCTTGCCGAAGTTGAAAAACCGCGCAAAGGAATCCAGCGCCGCATGGTCGAGGACTGGAACGAACCGCCCGAGTACGAGCGTGCCGAAGACGGCTCCATCAAGACCTGGGATTTTTACGGCGGCTCGCTCAAGGGTATCCAGAATGACCTGCCCCGCATTGCCGAGCTGGGCTTTACGGCCATCTACCTCAACCCGATCTTTGAGGCCGCGAGCAACCACCGCTACGACACGGCCGACTATACCAAGATCGACCCGATTCTGGGCACCGAGCAGGACTTTACGGAGCTGTACAAGGCGGCCGAGAAGCTCGGCATTTCTATCATCCTGGACGGCGTCTTCAACCACACGGGCGACGACTCGATCTACTTTAACCGCTACGGCAATTATCCCGGCGTCGGTGCTTGGCAGAGCGAGGACTCGCCGTGGCGCGATGCGTTTTACTTCCATGAAGACGGTTCGTATGACTGCTGGTGGGGCGTGGGCAACATGCCCGCCATCAACGAGAGCTCCGAACTGGTGCGCGAGCGGCTCCTGGGCAAGGACGGCGTGATCCGCAAATGGCTGCGCGCCGGTGCCCATGGTTGGCGCCTGGACGTGGCCGACGAGCTTTCCGATGACTTCCTGACCGAGATCAAAAAGGCCGTGCTCGCCGAGAAGCCCGACGCGCTGCTGCTCGGTGAGGTCTGGGAAGATGCCTCCAACAAGATCAGCTACGGCCATCTGCGTCGCTATCTGCAAGGCTCCGAGCTCGACTCGGCCATGGATTACCCCTTCCGCGACATGGTCATCGGCTTTTTGATGGGCTACAAAAACGCCTACCAAGCTGCCGAGGATATCGAGACCCTGCGCGAGAACTACCCGCGCGAGGCATTATCCTGCGCGCTCAATCTGCTGTCGAGCCACGACCGCCCGCGCATTATCTCGGTGCTCGGCGGTGGCCCCGACGAGTCGCAGCTGCCCGAGAGTGCGCGCAGCAAATGGCGCCTGGACGAGAACTCCATGAGCCTGGCCAAGAGCCGTTTTTGGCTCGCGACGCTCATGCAGATGACGTTCCCGGGCGTGCCCTCGATCTATTATGGCGATGAGTACGGCCTGGAGGGCCTCACCGATCCGGGCAACCGCCGCACCATGCCGACCAAGGAAAACCTACACGACTTCGATACGTTTGCGATCGTCAAGAATGCCTCGGCCGTGCGCCGCGCGCTGCCGTTTATGATCGACGGTGAGATCAAGGCCTTCGCGCTCAATGACGAGGTGCTGGCCTACAACCGTACCGGTAAAGACGGCGAGTCCGCGACCGTCATCATCAACCGCAGCCTGCGCAATTCGCATCGCGTGACGATCCCGGCGCTCGGCGAATGCGCGAGTGACGTGATCAGCGGTCACGAGTGTGAGATCCATAACGGTACGGTCACGCTCGATCTGTATCCGCTGGGCTCGTCGATCATCTATCACCATGCCGAGCAGCGCCTGCAGGAGCCGCTCGATCACGGTGCGGGTGTTGTGTGCCATATCACATCGGTGCCGACCGACGACGGCAAGCCCGGTACGATCGGTGCGCCCACGCGTCGCTTTATCGACCATCTGGCCGCCATGGGCATGCGCTACTGGCAGGTTCTCCCCGTCAACCCCACGGACTTCTTCCGCTCCCCATACGCCGGTCCTTCGGCCTTTGCAGGCAATATCGACCTGCTACCCGAGAGCCACGAGGAGCTGGCCGCCGACTTTGAGACCTGGAAGGCCCGCGGCGGCGAGGATGCCGACCCGCTGTACACAGCGTTTAAACATCGCAATGCCGATTGGCTCGAGAAATACTGCGTCTATATGGCCGTCAAAAAGTACTTTGAGGGCGAGTCGCGCCACAATTGGCCGGCAGATGTCGCTCGCTACAACGAGCATCTAATCGACGACAAGCGCTTCCACAACGAGGCCGAGCTTCAGGCGTACATGCAGTACCGCTTTGACCTGGCCTGGTGCGAGCTCATGAACTACGCGCACAAGAAGGGTATCGAGGTTATCGGCGACATTCCTATGTACGTGTCCGACGATTCGGCAGACGCGTGGAGCGAACCCGAGAACTTCTGGCTGTCCGATACCGGCAAAGCAATCGAGATTTCCGGCGCGCCGCCCGACAACTTTGCGCCCGAGGGTCAGGTATGGGGCAACCCGACGTTCCGCTGGGACCACATGAAGCAGAACGGCTATAGCTGGTGGATGGATCGCCTGCGCCGCGCGTTCTCGCTCTACGACCGCGTGCGTCTGGATCACTTTCTGGGGTTCCACAGCTACTTTAGCATCCCCGCCGGCAAGGCCTGCGCCGACGGTCGCTGGCTGGCGGGACCGGGCAAAGACCTGTTCCAGACTGCCTACGACGAGCTGGGTCCGCTCAACTTTATCGCCGAGGACCTGGGCTATTTGACGCCCGGTGTTCGCGCCATGGCTTCGACCTGCGGTTTCCCCGGCATGGACGTGCTGGAGTTTAGCGATTACGACGTCCGTTGCGGCGTGCACCCCACGCCAGGAAAGATCCTGTACACCTCAACGCACGATACGTCGACGCTGGCCGGCTGGTGTACGCGTTCCTTTGCGGGCGGCGATGAACCGAGCGGTGTTGAGGTGGCGGCCAAGCTGATGAGCGACGCGCTGGCAAGCGACGCTCCCCTGGTGATGATGCCGCTGCAGGATGTCCTGGGGCTTGGCGACGACGCGCGCATGAACGTTCCGGGCGTGGCCACGGGCAACTGGACCTGGCAGGCTAACGAGGCGAACATTGCAGCCGCCGAGGGCAAAACCGCACAGCTCCTGCGCAACAACCATAGATTCTGGGGCGAAGCGTGATAAAACCCCCGATATAGGGTACAGTTACAGACGTTTGAATTTTTGCGGGCAGAGTAATCTGCCCGCTTTGTGCTGAAAAGGAAGTATTATGGCGCGCTACGATTACAAGTGCTCGAGCTGCGGCAACGTGTTTGAGGTTGAGCATCCCATGTCCGAGACTCCCGAGGTCGTGTGCCCCAGCTGCGGTGCCCCGGCGGCCAAGACGTTCTCGGCCAGCGGCATTAAATTTGAGGGCAGCGGTTTCTACAACACCGACCAGCGAAGCGGCGGCTCCAGCACCAACGCCACGAGTGGCTGCTGCGCCAACTGCCCGCATAGCCACTAGGAACCAAACAGCCCCGCGATCAGCATTGAACTGCCTCCCATTTCTTGGACATGAGAAATGGGAGGC
>OIYU01000677.1_pt1 | contig 24577 bp, 27 predicted proteins | sample 1588321 | NCBI WGS metagenome assembly OIYU01 (sample SAMN03283258) | human gut metagenome | biome: human-associated habitat; material: feces | host: Homo sapiens | place: USA | collected 2013 | reverse complement strand
GGAACAGTAACTGAGCAGATGATGGATGAGCTGACAGAAAACTGTGTGGGCAGTGATGGATGTTTAAAATATTTTACGATTGCTTTTTATACAGGAAATCAGCTCGTTTTTGAGAGTGCGCACTATGGCTATGAAATTTACTGGCTGCATACTGGTTTTGCCGAGATGGGCTTTATGATGACCCTTGCAAAAAATCATCCGCTCATCAAAGGATTTCATAATCAGAAAGATTAATGGGCTATATAAGAGAAGATCCCGGACCTCTTCTTTTGGCAAAAAGAGATCCGGGATTTTTGTTTTCCATGTTATTTTTTTACCTGCTGAAAGGTGCCCCATCCATCCATTTCCAGTGGGATGATGTTGGAATGGGTGTAGTGAATGATGCTGTTCAGACGCTTCTGTTCGTCCTTAGAGTGCAGGACAAAAGAAATGCCTTCCTTTTTAGCGCGTCCGGTTCGTCCGATACGGTGGAGGTATGAGTCATTGTCCGGGGTGATGTCGTAGTTAAAGACTACCTGAATATCGCTGACGTCAATGCCGCGGGCAGCAACGTCGGTCGCAACCAGAATATTGATAGCTCCGGACTTGTATTCCTCCATGATTTTGTTTCGCTCCGACTGGCGCATATCTCCATGCAGGCAAGCGGTATTGAGCCCGCTTGCGTACAACTGTTCAGCAACCATACCGGTGGTATATTTGGTGTTGCAGAAGACAATGGCGCGTGTTACCTCAAACTGCTTCATCAGCCGAAGGATAATCTCGATCTTTTCACGTCCGATGCACTGGATGCTGTACTGGTCGATCTTCGGTTCACTTTCCTGTACTGGCAGAACAGTGATTTCCTCCGGATCACGCTGGTAAAGCCATCCGATGTCCATAACTTCGCGGGAGATGGTAGCAGAAAACATACACATCTGTTTTAGGTTTTTAAGGCTGTCCAGAATTTTGCGGACATCCTTGTAAAAGCCCATGTCCAACATTTTGTCCGCTTCATCCAGAACCGCTGTGGAGACTGCCTGAAGGGAAAGAGCCCGGTGCTGCATCAGGTCAAGCAGACGTCCTGGGGTGGCAATCAGAATCTGTGGATTCTTGCGAAGCTGCTGTTTCTGGCGTTCCATCGACTGACCGCCGTAGACAACGACCGTTTTGATCTGGGGCAAAAAGTGGGTCAGATTGCGGATATCATCGCAGATCTGGGTAGCAAGCTCGCGGGTAGGCGCAAGAACGATTGCCTGGATTTGTGGCAAATCAGGGTTAATGTGCTCAATCACCGGGATTCCAAAAGCGCAGGTTTTTCCGGTTCCGGTCGGAGCTTTGGCAATCAGATCTTTTCCGGCAAGCATGACGGGAATTGCTTTTTGTTGAATTTCGGTCATCTGTGTAAAGCCCAATTCTTCGGTGGCTTTGATGATAGCCTCCGAGATGGGGAGGGATGCAAAGGTGTTTTCCATAAGGGTCACGCTCCAAAATATGAAATCGTACTGGTTTCTTTTATGTAATAGTAGTATTATTATAACATAATCCAAACGAAGTGAAAAGTAAGGGGGAAAGTGGATTGGAAGAGACACAGGCGCGACATATCCTGTACCGAAAAAAGGATACCGGCTGGTTTGGAAGCGACTATAACTTTAATTTGTATCGGGGTTGTCCGCATGGATGTATCTACTGTGACAGTAGAAGTCAGTGTTATGGAATAACCGATTTTTCCAAAGTCCGTGTCAAAAAGGACGCACTTTCCATTCTACATACAGAGCTTCGTTCCTGCCGCAAAACCGGAGTGGCAGCGACCGGTTCTATGTCAGACCCGTATAATCCTATGGAAAGGCAGTATGAGTTTACCCGAAGTGCACTCAAGCTTCTGGATACTTATGGATTTGGCACAGCCATTGCAACCAAGGGCAGCCTGGTAACAAGGGATATTGATGTTTTATCCTCCATCCAAAGCCATTCTCCGGTGGTCGTGAAGATTACAGTGACAACCCCGCATGATGAATTGTCCCGATGGATTGAGCCTTGTGCGCCATCCTCCTCTCAGCGTCTGGAGGCGCTGCATACCCTTTCCAAAGCAGAAATTTTTGCAGGTGTTCTTTTAATGCCAGTGCTGCCATTTCTGGAAGATCGGGAAGAAGATATCAAAATGCTGGTAAAGCTTTGTGCTGAAAAGGGAGCGAAATTTATTTATCCTTATTTTGGAGTGACCTTACGAGATCGGCAAAGGGAATATTTTTTAGCAAAGGTACGGGAATATTCTCAGGACATCTGGAAGCAGTATCTGGATTATGAGGAAGATTATTCCTGTTTGTGCCCAAATCACCGAACTTTATGGGCAGTATTTGAGCAAGAGTGCAGAAAATACGGCATTTTGTGGAAGATGAAGGATATCATTCAGGCTTATCAGAAGCCATACGAGATGCAGCAGCTCAGTTTGCTGTAAAATCAAGGAGAGTGAATAGAATGTTTCGAGCAATGAGAAGAGAAAAACAGCAGTTATCAAACCAGGAAGCGGTAAGAATTTTGGAACAGGGAAAGACAGGCATTCTCGCGGTAATTTCAGAGAACGGATACCCTTATACGGTACCGCTTAATTATGTTTATCATAATGGCAAAATCTATTTTCATTCAGCCAAAAGCGGACATAAGATAGATGCAATCCGTGATTGTGAAAAAGTATCTTTCTGTGTGATTTCCAAGGATGATGTCATCAAAGAAAAGCTGACTACCGCTTATGAAAGTGCGATTGTCTTTGGCAGAGCGAGAATTCTGACCGAGGAGCAGGAAATTGTGGAGGCAGCTAAGCGCTTTTCTCTTAAGTACAATGAAGATGAGGAACTTGCAGACCGGGAGATTAAAAACTACTGGAACAGTCTTTGCTGTGTGGAAATTGAAATTGATCATCTGACAGCAAAAGCTGGTTTGGAACTGATGGGACAAAAATAAAAAGCAGATTCCTAAAATGCATCTATGAGATAAATCAACATATGAAGTTGTTGCCTTTCTATTTCGCAGGACGTATGAAACTTTTTAGACAAAATAAAAGAAATATGCTATAATAAAACATTTATAAGGGAAGGGAGAGATTGAATGGCGAAGCAACCGTATTCTTTTGAGAGTAAGATACATATTTACAGAGCAACGAAACGAATGACGCAACAGGAACTTGCTGATTTAGTCGGTGTGTCCCGTCAGACAATTATGCAGCTTGAACGAAATCGTTATAATCCCTCCATGTTATTAGCGTATAGTATTGCAAAAGTATTTGATGTGACAATTGAAGATTTATTTGATTTTAAGGTGGAAGAAAAATGATAGAGTTGTTATCGTCGATTATTAGCAATGAAATGGTGTTCAAAGTAGGAACGTGGTATTGTATACCGATTACCATTGCGGTAATTGTATTGTTCTTTGTGAAGACGTCACGGGACGAAAGAGGACGGGCTATCATCGGAAAAGCCAGTATCATTTCTACAATCGCATTTATCGTTTTAATCAATATCTATGCCAAATTATCAGATGAACTAATCGTTGATTATTTGACAATGGCTTGTTCTATTCAATGGATCTACAATATTGTGTTGACTATAGAAATTGCTGCTATCTTGATATATAAGAGAATCGAATAGTGAAAGAGCCTTTTTCTTAAAGAAACATCATCCGATTTGTCCATAGCATACATATCAAGGAGAAGAATAATGTCAGATAGATTTCTTTATTTAATAATTCAATTGTTGCGAGGTTAGTTTCTGTTAGCAGCTTTTTTGTCTACTACTGTACTTTTGACAGCAACCGTTTCCGTTTTGATAGTGAGAAAAATGAAAAATTAAGTTTGTTACTGCTATCTTCTATTGCTAAAGGAAGATAGCAATATTTTTATTTTATAATGTAAGAAATATATTGCATTTTGGATGAAGTATGTTATACTGGTGATAGATTAATTTTGTAAAGGAGGGCCATTAAAATGCCTGCTGAAAAATTTGTCCATGATTTTGTAAAAGATGCTGGTTATACCCCAATTCCAGATCGTGCAATTATTGTGACCTATGCTCCTGCTAATTTGAGCGATAAGATTGCTCGATTCTTCTCTAATGAATTCTTTGCTTTGCAGATGTGTGAAAATTCTCTGGTACTTTTACCCTTTGGCAGAATGTCTATGATACTGAAAAAAGATATTGTGTTGGAGATTCCATATGATCGTATCCACAGGGTGGAAGTTCGAGAGGATATGCTCAACTATTATATTGAACTGGATACGGATGAAGGTCTAATAGCTCTTTCTACCCAGCAGAAAGAACTGAATGAGTGGAGACACTCTGGCACTTTGTCAGTGGGTATGAGTGGATTTGGCTCAGGTGTGACCAGTGAAGGTGTAACCAAAAAGACAAATTGGCATCGAGCTAATTTGGATGCTACATTGGAAGATTTGAAAAAACTGGGCAATAAAAATTAGAAATCTAAATGGTGAGTTGTACCATATTTTTGTGAATAGCACTCAGTTAAGGAACAGGCTACTTTGTATCCAATTCAGATTGTTTTGTAAAATGAAAAAGGGGAGACAGCATTCTTGCTGTCTCCCCTTTTGGGAAGATATTATTTTTCCTGATTTTCCGGGATCTTTCGCAGAAGGATATAGCCGATTACAAAGAGTAACAACAATCCCAGAATGCCGTAAGTGGAGGAGCCCAGAACCAAAGCACAGAAAGACATGATCATCGGACCGAAGAAATCAGCAAATTTTCCGAAGATGTCAAAAAATCCAAAATATTCGTTCGATTCGTTCTTTGGAATCAGACGTCCAAAATAGGAACGGGAAAGAGACTGAATTCCGCCCTGTGCCATGCCGACAACGACAGCCAGAACCCAGAATTCCCACGCTTTGTCCAGCTGATAGCCGAAAATACAGATACCGCAGTAAATGAGGATAGAGACACGGATGACCTTTAAAGTACCGACTTTTTCTGCCAGATTTCCGGCAAAGATTGCACATGGGAAGGCGATAAATTGGGTGAGCAGCAGCGCCAGAATCATATTGGTGTCGCTGATGCCGACCTCACCGCCGTAGGTGGTTGCCATCGAGATGATGGTGTACACACCGTCGATATAGCAGAAATAAGCGATGATAAAATAAAGGACAGAAGGATTTTTGCGGATTTTCTTTAAGGTTTGTCCAATACGGGAAAGAGCGTGGCTGACCTGATTGGAGCGGTTTTCCAGATAGTGTGTCTGATGGACGTTTTTCAGAAGTGGAATAGTCAATCCAACCCACCACAGCGCGGTGATGACAAAGGAAATCTGAGTAGCGGCCTGGGTGGACAGTCCGAAAGGACGAACCAGAATCAACAAAATACCGATGATGAATGGAATACAGCTTCCGATATAGCCGAGTGCGTAACCATAAGAGGAGATGCGGTCCATTCGATCATCCGCGGTGACATCGACCAGCATGGAATCATAAAAGATGTTGCACGCGCTGTAACCGATTCGGGTGATTACAAAGAGAATCATGTAGGAAATCCAGTTTCCGGAAAAGGAAAGCAGCAGCAATCCAATGACACCGACAACCAGAAACAAAGAAAACATTTTTTTCTTCATTCCCTTATAGTCGGCAAGCGCTCCGAGAAAAGGGGAAAGTACTGCCAGAATCAAGACAGCGACAGAAGTTGTCAGTGCCCAGATTCCAGAAGCGGTAGAAGCGGAAACGTCCTGTTCTGCCAGCGAACGGAAGAAGATAGGAATGGTGGTGGAGATCAGCATGGTAAAAGCGGAATTTGCCACATCGTACAAAATCCAGCTCTTTTCCGGCTTGGTAAATTTTGACATAAAAAGCCTCCTGTTGGATCAAATATAATGTCTTAAAAGTGATACCTGTTACATAAAATAAAGGATTTTTCCGAATGTGTCAAGAATGAGAATGTTAAACCCAGGACAAATTTTGAAAAGGACAAAGAAAAAGTGAACTGTTACGATAATATTTATGGAAAACTTCCAAAAACATTAAGAATCAGAAAAAATCCTCTTTTATCTGGTTAAAGTCAGTGTTAAAATGATAACAAGAAGATTGATCGATAAAATCGATAATTTTAAATTCAGAAAGGAAGGGCAGGATATGAAACTTTATATTTCGGTTGATATGGAAGGTCTGGCGGGAATTACCCACTGGAAGGATGAAACCGAGGAAAGAGAGCGTTTCCGCAAGGCAATGAACCAGCAGGTAGAGTGGGTGCTGGACGGTATTGCACAAAGCAAACGCAATGCGGAAATCACACACATTATGATTGCAGATTCTCATGGCGGCGGTGAAAACCTTTCCTATGATCTGCTCAGCGAAAAGGATTCCAGAGTTTGGCTGATCAGCGGAAGCCCTCGTCCACAGTACATGATGCCGGCGATGGACGACAGCTTTGATCTGGTTTTCTTTGTGGGTTATCATGGAGGTGCAGGTGAGCTTGCAAGCTCTATGGACCACACCTATTCGGGTGCATCGGTACAGAATGTATTCATCAACGGTAAACTGATGAATGAGGCTACGATCAATGCAGCTTATGCGGGCATTGTAAACAAGGCGCCGGTCGGATTGGTAATCGGTGATTCTGCTTTGGAGCGTCAGCTGAAAACAGATGGTATGATGCCTTGGGTTGAGTATGTCAGCACCAAAGAATCACTGGCAAGATTTGCAGCAATGTACAAACCAAAACAGCTGATTCGGGAAGAAACCATTGCAGCAGTCAAAAAGGTACTGGACAGCGATTATACCAAGCTTCCTCTGTATACCTTTGAAGCTCCATATCACTGCCATATCGATTTGGCAACCTCTTCCAAGTGCGATGTAATCCAGCAGATGCCGGGGATCAAACGTGTTGGCGGCCGCAGCCTGGAGTTCACAAGCAGTGATTATACTGAAATGTTTGATGCAATCCATGGCATTGCAAGCATGGGACGCATTGCTTACTGCTAATAGTCAATGATATTTACAGAATAACTTTTTACAGATAAGCCAGCCTGACAGTTTCAGGCTGGCTTCCTGTTGGGCAAAATAGAGTGAAAGGAGCAGACACATTGAAAAAGGCACTGATTGTAGTGGATTATCAGAACGATTTTGTTGATGGTGCGCTGGGATTTGAAAAAGCCCCTTTGCTGGAACCTGTCATTGTGGAAAAAATCACCCGTGCAAGGGAAGAAGGAAGCGAAGTCCTTTTTACCTTTGATACCCATACAGAAAACTATTTGCAGACCCAGGAGGGTAAAAATCTTCCAATTCCTCACTGTATTCAGGGAAGCGAAGGCTGGAAGCTGTTTGGAAAGGTATCACAAATGGTGCAGCCACAAGATAGATGCTTTTATAAGCCATGTTTTGGTTCGTGGGAGCTTGCAGAGTATGCAAGAGAACAAAATTTTGAGCAGATGGAACTGTGTGGTCTGGTCTCCAATATCTGTGTGCTGTCCAATGCAGCTTTGCTTAAAGCAGCATTACCGGAAGCAGAAATTCTGGTGGACGCAAAGGCAACAGCAAGCTTTGATGAGAGCATGAACGAAAAGGTTCTGGATATCTTGTCTGGAATTCAGGTTAAGGTAATAAACCGATAGGGTAATGTTTCTTTTGCCAATCATTTGGAAAAAGAAAACAGATATTTAATTTGTGTTGATAAAAAAATCATAATAGAGGATTTTAAAAAGTAAGGAGAGAGAACGATGATTTATTTTCATTGTGACTATGTAGAAGGCGGACATCCAAAAATTCTGGAAAGAATGGTACAGACCAACATGGAACAGCTTCCGGGTTACAGCACAGACCATTACTGTGACACAGCTCGTCAGCTGATTCGTGAAGCGTGTGGCAGAGAGGATGCTGATGTCCATTTTCTGGTAGGAGGAACCCAGACGAACCTGATTGCGATTTCTTCTATTCTGCGCCCATATCAGGGGGTTATCGCAGCATATGATGGACACATTGCATGCCATGAGACCGGTGCAATTGAGGCAACTGGTCATAAGGTTCTGCCGATTCCATGCAACGAAGGTATCATTACCGGACAACAGGTGCGGGATTATTATCACAGCCACTTTACCGACAGCATGAGGGAACACACCGTTCAGCCAGGAATGGTTTATGTTTCTTTCCCAACCGAGATGGGAACTTTGTATACCAAAGAAGAACTGACCGATTTGAGCAATGCATGTCATGAATGCGGCATCCCGCTCTATATTGATGGAGCACGTCTGGGTTATGGTCTTACCAGCCCAAAAACAGACCTTACTTTGAAAGAAATTGCAAATCTGTGCGATATGTTCTACATTGGTGGAACCAAGTGCGGTGCTCTGATGGGAGAAGCTCTGGTAATTTTGAATGATAAACTCAAAGATGGCTTCCGTTACATCATCAAACAGCATGGTGGTCTGCTGGCAAAAGGTCGTTTGCTTGGTTTTCAGTTTGAGACTCTATTTACAGATAACCTGTATTTTGATATTTGCAAACATGCAGTAGAACAGGCAATGCAGATCCGTCATGCATTTGAGGAAAAAGGTGTTGAAATGTACACCGATTCCTACACCAACCAGCAGTTTGTTATCATCCGCGATGACTGGATGCACAAGCTGGCAGAAAAATATACCTTTGAAACCTGGGAAAAATATGATGCAGATCACACCGTTATCCGTTTCTGCACCAGCTGGGCAACAAAGGATGAAAATGTTGCGGTACTGGTTCATGATATCGCAGCACTGTAAACAAAATATCAGATGGAACAAAAGGCATGGATTTTACCATGCCTTTTGTTTGCGTAAGGCGCAAAAATCAGCCTCCTCAAAGGTCTTTGGTGGAAATTTGGTTAAAAACACCGAAAGACATCCCTTTTCCACAGCAAACTTTTTGAGTAAGTGTAAAGGAAAAAGCCTTGACAGAATGGGAAAGCTTTTGTATAATAGCTAAGGTAAGTTCAGTAAAGGTATTTCCCTTTACAGTTTCAAAAGATACCCGATCACAAAAAGGGGAGCTGCATCATGGCAAAAAACCTGGAAATATCGGTGCTGCTGGATTATTACGGTCAGATGCTGACCGAGAAACAGCGGGAAGTGGCGCGGCTTTATTATAACGAAGACCTCTCCCTTGCGGAGATTGCCCAGTTTGCAAACATCACCCGTCAGGGTGTGCGGGACAGCATCAAGCGTGCGGAAAGTACTCTGCTTGAGATGGAAGAACGCTTGGGGCTTGCAAGGAAGTTTCGGGATTATCAGAGGAAACTGGAACAGATCACATCCTGTGCCAAAGAGATCGCCTTTGAGGCGGACAAATATGCTCTTGGCAGAAAGATACAGCAGGATGCAAAAAAGATCATGGAACTTGCACGAGAAATAGACGAAGAAACAATTTAAACCGGGAATGGGGGAAAACCAATGGCATTCGAGGGTCTTGCCGAAAAACTCAATCAAGCCTTTAAAAAGCTCCGATCGAAAGGAAAGCTCTCGGAGAATGACGTCAAGGAAGCAATGCGCGAAGTACGTCTGGCGCTGTTGGAAGCGGATGTTAACTACAAGGTTGCAAAAGACTTTGTTAAGAACATCACCGAAAAAGCAGTTGGTGAGGAAGTTCTTTCCAGCCTGACACCGGCTCAGCAGGTAATCAAGATTGTAAGAGATGAACTGACCGAGCTGATGGGTTCCACTGACAGCCGAATTAATTTTTCCTCTAAGATTCCAACCATCATCATGATGTGTGGTCTGCAGGGTTCCGGTAAAACCACCCACTCGGCAAAACTAGCAAAAATGTTCCGCAAGCAGGGCAAACGTCCTCTGCTGGTTGCTTGTGACATTCATCGTCCGGCAGCGATCGAACAGTTGAAGGTTGTCGGTGAGCAGGTAAACACTCCGGTGTTTGAGATGGGAACCATCAGTCCAGTGGAGATCGCAAAGAACGCGATCAAGCATGCGAAGGACTATGGAAATGATATCGTCATCCTCGATACCGCTGGCCGACTGCATATTGATGAACAGCTGATGCAGGAGCTTCAGGACATCAAGTCCGAAGTTCATCCAAATGAGATTCTGCTTGTAATTGACTCGATGACCGGTCAGGACGCAGTTAATGTAGCACAGACCTTTAACGATACTCTCGGTATCGACGGCGTCATCCTCACAAAGCTCGATGGTGATACCCGAGGCGGTGCTGCACTGTCAGTAAGAGCGGTTACCGGAAAGCCGATCAAGTTTGTCGGTATGGGCGAAAAGCTCGACGACCTGGAAGTGTTTCATCCGGATCGTATGGCTTCGAGAATTCTGGGCATGGGCGACGTGCTCACCCTGATTGAGAAGGCACAGGATGAAGTGGATGAGCAGAAGGCAATGGAAGTTGCCAAGAAGCTCAAGGAAAATTCTTTTGATATGGAAGACCTGCTCGAACAGATCAAGCAGGTAAGAAATATGGGCCCTTTGGGCAAAATCCTGGAAATGTTCCCGGGAATGTCCGGTAAGATCACCGATGAGACTGCACAGGCAGGCGAACAGGAGATCAAGTATCTGGAAGCAATCATCAATTCGATGACCAAGGCAGAAAGGGCAAACCCAGATATCATCAATCCTGCAAGAAAGAGAAGAATCGCAGCAGGCAGCGGAACCGATGTACCGCGTGTCAACCGTGTTCTCAAGCAGTATAAGCAGATGAAGGAAATGATGAAGCTGCTGGGAGGCAAGGGCAAGAACGGTAAACGCCGCAGAAGAATGCCGCCGTTTAATCCGGCAATGCTCAAGAACATGCCGCCAATGTAACATAAGGTTTATCAAATTCCGGAAAAGATTGCATATCAATTCCTCCGGAATTGATATATAGAGTATTTGAAAGGTTCAGGAGGTGACAGAAATGGCTGTTAAAATTAGACTTCGCAGAATGGGTGCTAAAAAAGCTCCTTTCTATCGTATCGTTGTAGCTGATTCCCGTTATCCACGCAACGGTAGATTTATTGAAGAGATCGGTTACTATGATCCGGCACAGACTCCAGCTACCGTTAAGGTTGATGCTGAAAAAGCAAAGAAATGGATGTCTAACGGCGCTCAGCCAACCGACACAGTTCGATCCCTGCTTAAAGCGAACAATATCCTGTAGGAGGTAATCGCAAATGCAGGAACTGATTGTTACTATTGTGAAAGGCCTTGTAGATGATAAGGATGCCGTTTCGGTTACCGTTGATGAACCAAAGGAAGACGGAACAGTTGTTTATCATCTCCATGTTGCAGCTGATGACATGGGCAGAGTAATCGGCAAACAGGGCAGAATTGCAAAAGCAATTCGAACAATTGTAAGATCCGCTGCCGGTAAGGTTGAACAGAAGGTTGCAGTTGAAATCGACTAGGATGGACACTGCAATCCAAATCTGAAAATGGATCATCCGAAAGGGCGCAAGGGCAATTTAGCTCTGGGCGTCCTTTTTTATTGCTTGACATCCGAAATATTTGTGTTAAATTTTTATTAGTATCTTTGTGATGGCAAGGGAGGAGACAGATTTGGAAAACCTTGAAACAATGATTCAAAAGGGACAGAAACCCTATTATCGGCCTGATTTAGAACGTTTGCTGAACAATCTGGGCGTTACCGCCGGTGATACACTGATTCTTCATACCTCGCTCAAATCTTTTGGCTATCTGATCGGTGGGGCAGCGATGCTGATTGATACGGTGCTTAACTGCATCGGTCCGGAGGGAACGCTGGTGATGCCATCTCAGTCGGTGAATAATATGAACCCGAAGTTTTGGCAGTATCCGCCGGTTCCTCAAGATTGGCACGATGATATACGGGAAACAATGCTGCCGTATGATCCGCAAAGAACTCCGGTAGATGATGCATTGGGAGCTGTTGTAGCTTATTTTTATCGTTATCCAAATGTACATCGAAGCGCACATCCATTATATTCGTTTTGTGCTTATGGCAGGGATGCAGAAAAAATTGTGGAAAATCACCCTCTGGATTATGGACTGGGTACCGAGTCACCACTGCAAAAATTATACGATGCAGGTGCTAAAATTCTGATGCTTGGTACAACTTTTGAAACAAATACATCCCTTCATTTAGCGGAATATTTTGCAAACCGTCCGGATATCGAAGAATCGGCTCCTGTTTTGGTGGACGGAAAGAAACAGTGGGTCTCTTTTAAAAATGTAGACCTTGATATTTTTGATGATTTTTTGGATGTTCAAAAAGAATTTTTCCAGAAATATGCCGATCAGATCAAACAATGTTCTTTGCCAAATGGGAAAGCATATTGTTTTAGCATGAGGGATTGTGTGGACTTTGCAAAAGCATATTATCAGGTAAAAGGCTAAAACAGATATCAGGGCAGGATTTTTCTGTCGTGATGTTTGAGATAGAATGAATACTTCGACCAAAGATTTTGGATGAAAGGAGAAGCGTATGAGAAAAGAGTATATCGAAGCGGGAAAGATTGTAACCACTCATGGAATCAAAGGGGAAGTGAAGCTCTATCCATGGTGCGATGATCCGGATATGTTTTACGACATTGAAACGGTCTATCTGGACAGCAAAGGAACCAATCCAGTAAAACTGCAGGGAGTACGATATGCCAAGAACATGCCGCTGCTGAAGCTGGAAGGCTTTAACTCAATCGAGGAGGCATCCAAGCTTCGCGATAAGATTGTTTATGTTCATCGCGATGACATCCCGATGGAGGAAGGCGAATATCTGATTCAGGATCTGATCGGTCTCAAGGTAATTGATGCAGACAAGGACACTGTCTATGGTGAACTGACTCAGGTCAGCCCTACCGGCGCAAACGATGTTTATCATATTCGTTTTGCAGATGGTAAGGAGAGATTGATTCCGGCCATTCCTCAGGTAGTGCTGGAGATTGACCTGGAAAGCAACGTGATGAAAATTCGTCCGCTGGAAGGATTGTTTGACGATGAGGATTGATATTGCGACTCTGTTTCCGGAGATGTGCGAGACGGTTCTGAGTGAAAGTATCATTGGGCGTGCCAGACGCGCAGGAAAACTGGAGATTCACTGCCACAATATCCGCGATTATACCAAGGATAAACACCGCAGGGTGGATGATACTCCCTATGGCGGCGGTAAGGGAATGCTGATGCAGACCGAACCAATCTACAACTGCTATCAGGCAGTGTGCGAAATGATCGGAGAAAAACCGCATGTAATCTATATGTCCCCGAAAGGAACGCCTTTTTCTCAAAAAAGAGCAGGAGAACTCAAAGCTTTAGCGAATATTTTTATCCTGTGCGGGCATTATGAAGGAGTAGACCAGCGTGTCCTTGACGAAATTGTCGATGAGGAAATCTCGATCGGGGATTATGTGCTGACCGGCGGTGAGCTGGGTGCACTGGTCGTTGCAGATGCAGTCGGAAGGCTTTGTCCGGGGGTATTGTCCGAGGAAGTTTGCTTTACCGAAGAAAGTCACTATGATGGACTGTTGGAATATCCTCAGTATACTCGTCCTCCGGTCTGGCATGACCGAGAAGTACCGCCGGTGCTGATCAGCGGCCATCACGCAAACATCCAGAAATGGCAGCGCGAGCAGTCCCTTGAGGAAACTGCAAAGAAGCGTCCAGATCTGCTGAAAAACGCAATGCAGCAGGGAAAACTTGACAAAAAGGAAATGGTGCGTGCACAGCAGCTTTTGGAAGGCATCGAGGAAAGATAACAGCGCATACATTAGTGTTGAGATGAGGCTTTGTTTGGCAGAAAAGGAATATTTATTCTGTCTTTTCAGTGAAGCTGTATGAAAGTGTTTCTCAATTTATTTTGATAAAGTGTAAAAAAATACAAAACATTTGTCTCTGTATCAGACTTGTCTTTGTACTTTTTGAGCAAAAACAGTACGAAAAGGAACCCGCCAAAAGAACGACACATATTCTGTACTGAGGGATATGTATAAATTTGGGGGAGAAAAGATGTATATAGTGACAGGTATGTTGAAAACTTTGTAGTGAATACTGCCAAAGAGAATGTGAAATGGAACCGTTCATATAGAAAAGAAGCAGAAAATCAAAGCTCCATGTAAAAGAATAGCAAAATATGCGTTGACGAAAAGTCCCTTTGTGATATAATTAATTTGTGTCAAGAATCATGCAGGACGGACCATCCGGAATATTTTTTCGGTGAGATTTCTGGAACTGCGTTGATAACAATACTTTAAACATCTTAGAATAGGGGAGTAACTGAAATGTTTGTTAAAGAAGTAGTGGTACAGAACCAGGTAGGTCTTCATGCTCGTCCAGCAACATTCTTCATCCAGAAAGCAAATGAATACAAAGCTTCTATCTGGGTTGAGAAAGAAGACCGCAGAGTAAACGCTAAGAGCCTTCTGGGCGTTCTTTCCTTGGGTATCGTTGGTGGCACCACCATCCGCATCATCGCTGACGGTGCAGATGAGAAGGAAGCTGTTGAAAGTCTGGTAGAACTGGTAGAATCCGGTTTTGCTGAATAATCCACAGTAAGCTGCCAAAAGCTTCGGCGACGAATCAGTCGTATAGGAACCGAAAAGGTGTATCGGCCATTTTGGCTGATACACCTTTTTTGACATAGTGGAAAGGAGGAAAGATTGTGGACAATCCCAGATTGGATTACCTCAGGGATAAGGTAAAAAAACTGCCGCTTCAGCCAGGAATTTACATTATGAAGGATAAAAAGGGGCAGATCATCTATATCGGTAAGGCAAAGGCGCTGAAAAACCGTGTCAGCAGCTATTTCCGCAGTGTGGACAAACATACACCCAAGGTCTACCGCATGGTAGAGAATGTTTGGGATTTTGAATATATCGTAACCTCCAGTGAGTTTGAAGCACTTGTTTTGGAATGCAGCTTCATCAAGCAGCATTCCCCAAAATACAATATCCTCTTAAAAGATGACAAAGGGTACCATTATATCCGGATCGGCGGCGGGGAATATGGCAAAATCACAGCAAGCCACCAGCCGCTTAAGGATGGTGCGAGGTACCTTGGCCCCTATCTTTCTGGATATGTGGTCAAGCAGACGGTGGATGAGGTAAACAAGGTGTTCCTTCTGCCCACCTGCAACCGTAATTTTCCGCAGGAGATCGGAAAACAGCGTCCCTGCTTAAATTACCACATCAAACAGTGCATGGCTCCGTGCAGCGGAAAGATCAGCCCGGAGGAATATGCGGAGGCACTTGAAGAAGCGGTAAGCTTTCTCAAAGGTTCCAGCACCCAAATTCAAAAGGTGCTGACAGAAAAGATGATACAGGCATCGGAAAATCTCCAGTTTGAAAAAGCTGCCCGCTACCGTGACCGCATCCGTGCCATTCAGGGATTGCAGGAGAACCAGAAGGTGGTGTCCATCCGCTATGAGGAGGAGGATGTCATCGCTTTGGTACAGTCTTCGATCAAATGCTGTGCCGTTGTTTTGCAGTTTCGGGATTATCGTCTGGTGGATAAGGAATATTTTATGCTCGACGAGATGGGGGAATTTTCCGAGGAAGCACTCTTTTCGGCGGATGAACAAAAAAAGAATCAGGCTGCAGAAAAGGTGCTGCAGGAGATGCGTACCCAGTTTGTGCTCCGATATTATGATATGAAGGGCAGTGTTCCAAAATCGGTGGTTCTGGATGGACAGCCAAGCTGTCAGCAGGAGCTGGAAGAATATCTCTCCAAAAAGGCAGGCAGAAGCGTTCAGCTGTTAATTCCACAGAAGGGAGACCAGATGAAGCTGCTTTCTATGGCAAAGGAAAATGCCAGCCAGCAGATTGCCGAACAGACCCGACGCACCAGTCGGGAAATTTCTGCATTGGACGAGCTTGCAAGGCTTTTAGGGCTGCAGAAAGTTCCAAACTATATTGAGGCATACGATATCTCCAATATCGGCAGCGAGACCATTGTAGCCGGTATGGTAGTGTTTGAGGGAGGACGCCCACTCAAGGGAGCATACCGCAAGTTTTCAGTGCATTCGGTACAGGGAAAGCCAGACGACTATGCTTCGATGCGGGAGGTCATTACCCGACGTCTGGAACGCTATTCCCAACACAAGGAAGAAGGAGTTGGCTTTGGTCATCTGCCGGATCTGATTCTGCTTGATGGTGGTCGGGGGCATGTAGCGGCAGTCAAGCCGATTGTACAGCAGATGGGATTTTCTATTCCGGTGTTTGGTATGGCAAAGGATGACAGACATCGCACCAGAACCATCGCCACAGAGGATGGAGAACTGTCTGTTTCTTCCTTCCGCTCAGCGTTTGATCTGCTGACCAGTATTCAGGATGAGGTACACCGTTTCTCCATCACTTATTCCCGCCAAAAGCATGCAAGCCGCGCAATGGATTCGGTGCTGCGTTCAGTAGAGGGAATCGGTGAAAAGAGAGCAAAAAATCTTTTCCTGCGTTTTAGGACGCTTAAAGCGATGGAAGCCGCTACTTTAGAACAGCTGGAGGAGACACCAGGCATGACCCATCTGACCGCCTGCAATCTTTATCGTTATCTGCATGAAAAAACAAATGAAGCGTGCGGGGAAGAAACGGAAAATTAAGAAGCAGGAAAGTTTGTCTGGAAAAATCGACAAAGCACAGTTTTAGCATTGACAAATACAGGAAAAGTGAACATAATAAAGAGGAATCCAACAAGGACATCTTTCGAAATCAAAAATATAAAAACTTGTCCATAGAAAGGGAAATGATATGAGAGTTACCACAGGTCTTGCAAGAGGAAGAAATCTGGAAGCACCACAGGGGTTGGATACCAGACCATCTTCCGATATGACAAAGCAGGCGGTATTTAATATTATTCAGAATTATGTAGAGGGAGCTGTATTTGTCGACCTGTTTGCAGGTTCCGGACAGATGGGTATTGAAGCACTCAGCCGCGGCGCAAAGACTGCGATCTTTACCGATACTTCCAACAAAGCAATCGAAGTAATCAAGGCAAACCTTAAGCACTGCGGATTGATGGAACAGGCAAGAGTAGCTCAGATGGATGCAAAATCCTTTTTGCAGGGAGCATCTCAGAAGTTTGATATTGTCTTTCTTGATCCGCCATATCAGAAACAGATGATCGATGAAGTGCTGCCGATTCTGGTATCCAAAATGGCAGAGTCCGGTATCATCGTATGCGAAACCGAGCGCAACGAACAGCTTCCGGAAGAAGCAGGAAACTTTGTGCGCCACAAGACCTATCTGTATGGCAAAGCGAAGATCACAGTATATCGTGAGCGTGAGGAGCAGGAGGAAGAATAATCAAATGCAGCAGGAAAGAATTGCAGTAGTCCCGGGAAGCTTTGATCCAATCACCAAGGGACACATGGATATTATCCGTCGTGCGCAGACTCTGTTTGATAAGGTTATCGTTCTAGTTGTAATCAATGCGCTGAAAAATCCTTGTTTTTCGGTACAGGAGCGTGTGGAACTGATTCGGGATTCCATTCAGGGAATTGACGGTGTGGAAGTGGACAGTTATGATGGACTGCTGGTAGATTATGTCAGGGATGCAGGTGCTTGTGCGATTGTTAAGGGACTGCGTGCAGTTTCCGACTTTGAATACGAGTTTCAGATGGCATTAATCAACAAAGAGTTGTATAATAAAGTAGAAACCGTTTTTCTGACCACCAGTGCAGAAAATCAGTACCTCAGCTCAAGCGTGGTCAAACAGATCGCTTCTTTTGGAGGAGACATTCATCAGTTTGTTCCGGAAGAAGTACATGACCGTATTGTTCACCGTCTGGACAAAACCCGGCAATAGCAAAAGCAGGAACAGGAGGAATGTACGATGAATATTGATGAAATTTTGAATATGATCGACGACATGCTGGAAGAAGCATGGAGCCTTCCTTTTTCGGGAGGACGCTGCGTGGTTGACGCACAGAAGGTAAAAGAGTGCGTGGAAGATATCCGTCTGAATCTCCCAGGTGAAATTAAACAGGCAAAGATGATTGTTGCAGACCGCAATGATATTATCAAAACCGCAGAGCGTCAGGCAGAAACCACTCTGCGCAAAGCAGAAGAGCGTGCCAGAATGCTGATTGCTCAGGAAGAGATTGTCAAACAGGCACAGGAAAAAGCAGCTGACATCATCGCTCAGGCACAGATGGCTGCAAAGGAAATCCGCCGTGCATCTCACGAGTTCTCTGATTCGATCTTAAAACAGACAGAGGAAAACCTGAGCACTTCTCTGAAAAATGTTCGGGATACCCGTCAGGCACTGCGCAACGCAACCAGCAAATCAAAACAGATTCAGGTACAAAAAGAAGACTAAAAAAGTACAGCTTTTCCCATTAATCTTTGGATTTGGGAAAAGCTGTTTTCTTTTTGAAAGGAGGTTATCATGAGTACCTCTGCATTAAAATGGACTGCACTTGTTTTGATGGTTCTGGATCATCTGGGAGAATTTTTCCCCGGACAGATTCCGTTGTGGTTTCGTTATCTGGGCAGAATGTCAGCACCGCTGTTTTTGTTCTGCCTTGCAGTTGGAATGCGTAAAACCCGAAGTCGGACAAGATATATCAAGCGGCTGTGGATCGGTTCGGCGGTGATGGGAAGTGGAAATCTTCTGCTGACGCTGCTTTATCCCAATGCCCCGGTTGCGGTCAGCAATAACATTCTTTCCACTATGGTAGTTATCGCAGTTCTAATTTGGATTTTTGAAAGCTTTGATGATAATTATCAACGGACCGACCGTCTTAAGCGTCCGGAAGCAGCACTGGGGATCTTTGCCGCAGTTCAGGTTCTGGTGATTGTGATGAGCAATCTGACATTAGGACAGGGAAAACAGTGGGCACGATTTATCAATGGACTGATCCCAAACATTGTTTTCTGTGAAGGAAGTATCGATGTTGTACTGTTGGGATTGATCCTTTATTTTTGCATGAACTCTTCCAAACGCCTTTGTATTGGGTATATCATCTATTGCGCATTGCAGCTGTATTCTTCTTTCAGCCGTTCGCTTTCCTATGGGCAGCTCAATTATATGGTGCAGTATTTTTATCAGTGGATGATGATTGGTTCCTTGCCGCTGATGCTTTTATACAATGGCAGGAAGGGAAAAGGAAACGGAAAATTCTTTTATTTCTTTTATCCGGCACACATTTGGATATTCTTTCTTTTATCCAATCTAATGGGAAAAACAAGATAAAAACGCTCCCGGTCAGGGAGCGTTTTCAACATTTGTTATGAGGAGGAATGATTATGAACCAAACAACAGGTTCTCTCTGGGTCGTTTATGCGCTGCTGTCGGCATTGTTTGCGGCATTGACCTCTATTCTGGCAAAAATCGGAATTAATGGGGTGGATTCCAACCTTGCAACTGCGATCAGAACGGTGGTTGTTCTGGTAATGGCTTGGGGATTGGTTTTCATGACCGGTGTACAAAAGCAGATTTCCAACATCGGGGCACGCTCCTGGTTGTTTCTGGTTTTATCCGGAATTGCAACCGGACTGTCTTGGTTATTTTATTACCGGGCACTGCAGATGGGGGATGCAAGCAGGGTCGTACCGATTGATAAGTCCAGCGTGGTAATCAGCATGGTGCTGGCATTTGTTGTACTAAAAGAGCAGCTTACCTGGCAATCGATTGTGGGAGGTCTGCTGATTACAGCCGGAACTTTTGTACTGATCTTGTAAGGTGTTTTGGCAATATCACAAAAAATAAACAAAAAAACAGGGAAATCACACTAATTTTTATAAAAACTATTGCATTATGTGCGATTTCCCGTTATCTTATAAGAGTAGAATTTATTTTATCTTTTTGCAATTTCTTTTGCAAACGGAACATTTTCTACGCAGAATTCCCGACCATCCAGATAAGAGAGGATTCCGCCGTCAGTCTGGAAAGCAAAACGCAGTTTGTAAGCGTACAAAGCCTGATAGGAATAGCCAAGACCTTTGTTTTGGGCATTGGTTCCGTATTTGGTATCGCCAACCAGAGGATGTCCGTAGAAAGCCATGTGAGCGCGGATCTGATGGGTTCTGCCTGTTTTGAGATCCACTTCCAAAAGGCTGAGCTTTCCGTTGGTTTCCAGCGTTTTGTAGCGGGTAATGATGGTTTTGCTGCCCGGTACCTGATTCCGATAGATTCGGACCTGATTGCGGCTGCTGTCTTTGAGCAGAAAATCTTTTAAGGTTGCAGATTTTGGTTCTGGAACGCCATGTACCAGACAGAGGTAAAGTTTCACAAGCTCCCGATCTTTAACCTTCTGGTTGAGGATGCGCAGGGACTGAGCATTTTTGGCAGCGATTACAATGCCGCCGGTATTGCGGTCAATGCGGTTGCACAAAGCGGGAACGAAGCTGTTTTCCTGTTCAGGATCGTACTCCCCTTTCTCATAGAGATAGTGGAGGATGCGGTTGATCAGGGTGTCGGGGGTGTTGTCATCATCCTCATGGACGACCAGACCAGGCTTTTTATCCACCAGCATGATGTTTTCATCTTCATAGATGATATTGAGTGAGCTGGGTACCTTTAAAAATGCAAGGTCCTGGCGGCCTTCTCCGAAGAATTCGTCGTTGATGTACAATTCGACAAGGTCTCCAGCCTGAAGCTTGTCCTGAGGCTGACAGCGTTTTTTATTGAGCTTAATCCGTTTTAATCGGAAATATTTATATAACAGATTGTTAGGGAGAGCAGGAACCGTTTTTTCGACAAACTTGCTGATCCGCTGTCCCGCATCATTTTGATTGATGGTAAACGATTTCATAGAACATACCTTTCTGCATTAAGAGCGGCTTGGTGTTTTGGAATGATTTGATTATAACATATCGATAAAATTTTGCAAGGAATGAAGGCGTGTCAGAACAGATTCTGACAAAAAGGAAAGGAACGATGTGCTATCATGCAGCAGGAAAACAAAAATATCCATGAGGGACATCGCAAACGATTAAGACAGCGGTTTGATCAGGTGGGGCTGGATGGATTCAGCGAGCACGAGATTTTGGAGCTTATCCTGTTTCAGGTAATTCCACGTCGTGATACCAATCCGCTGGCACACGAACTGATTAATCATTTTGGAAACCTTGCAGAAGTGCTGGATGCTTCTAAAGATGAACTAATGCAGGTCCCAGGGGTAGGAGAAGCGGTCGCTTCCTTTCTGTGTCTGTTTTCGGCAGTAAACCACTGGCAGAGAAAGCAGGGAGAGAAGCCGGAAAAGGTGATCCTAAACACCTCAGCAAAGGCAGGAAGTTATCTGAGTGCCCGTTTCAGAGGGCGTACAAAGGAAACTCTGATAATTTTGTGTATGACATCCGACCGACGGGTTTTGTACTGTGATGAGCTTGGGAGCGGGGTCGGTGACAGTGTCACAACCACCCTGCGTGAGGTGGCACGGCTATGCATGAAGAAAAACACGCATGACATCATTCTGGCACACAACCATCCCAGCGGTTTGGTGCTGCCATCCAGAGAAGACATTACCATGACGAGACGCGCGCAGGATTTTTTAAAGGATATTGGAGTAAAGCTGCACGATCATTTCGTTATAACAGATGGAGAGTATTATTCCATGAAAGACCATAAGCTGTTTTAGCTTAAGGATAAAGCCCAAAGAGGCAAAAACTCCGCTTTACGGAGAAAAAGGAGGAGAACGATGATGAAAAAAACGATGACTATGTTACTCACAGCAGCAATGATTCTGTCAATGAGCGTAACCGCTTTTGCAGCAGAAGCAAAATACAGCGTTTCGGTTGATGATGATCTGCTGACCGTGAACAATGGGGAAACAAAGGCAACCTATCAGCTGGAGGACTCGAAGCTTTCTTTGAGTAAGAGCAATGATGGCGGTATCGCACTGTCTTTCCGCACAGAGGATGAGGGCGGCAAAAAGGTAACGCTTGGTGAACAGAAAGACGTCAGCATTTCCGGCGACATCGATTACCTCAACATCAGCCAGACACTGGATAAAGATTACACTATTCAGCTGGATGAAGATGCTGATATCAAAGAACTTTATTCGGATGGCAATGCTCAGATTAAAGTAGATGGAGAAATCAGCAGGGCATATCTGAGCTCGAGCGGTGCAAAATTGACAGCTAACAGCGGCAGCGATGTGGAAGTTGTTTATGCAAAAAATAAAAACAGCGTAAAAGGTCTGCTCAGCCATCGGGTAAAATCTTACGTAGAGCCACCAAAGATTGAAAGTGTTTCCTCTAATTATGATTATGACCGTTATTACTATTATGACGGCAGATATTACAGAAGAAGCGATTCGGATCTTGGTGTCAGCAATGTATATGACCGTGGAAGCAGTGTTCGTTTTTACTGTGATGTTTCTGGTGCAACAGTACGCTGGAACGGAGAAAAGATTGGTACCACAACCAAAGGAACCAATACCTTTGATGTAGGTCCAAACCGTTACTGGGATGATAAACTGACCATCTCCAAAGATGGATATGAAACCGATACCATCTATCTGGGCGACTACTATGACGACTATCATTACTATTCCTACCGCGACGGTGTTCGTTACTGGAGAGTTTATTAATCGTCCATTTTTAATTTGATTGATATTGTGAAAAAGGCAGCTTTTGGCTGCCTTTTTTGCTTAAATAGCACAGAAAAAGTCTACAATAAAAAAGAGATTTGGTAAGAGAACTGCTTTTGTTTGCAAAGTGAAAATATCGATTGACTTCACGTTTGCGTAGTGCTAAAATCATAGGAGATAAGAGAAGAAATCACGAAAATAAAAACGGGAAAGAAGGGAAGAAAATGCAGGAAGAAAAAGGATTTGAGCTGGTATCGGCCTATCAGCCGACTGGAGACCAGCCGCAGGCAATCCAGCAGTTGGCAGAGGGTGTCCTTCATGGAGACAAGGAACAGACACTGCTGGGTGTTACCGGTTCAGGTAAAACTTTTACCATGGCCAACATTATCAAAGAAGTAAATCGTCCAACTTTGGTTCTGGCACACAACAAGACGCTGGCAGCCCAGCTTTGTTCGGAATTTAAGGCGTTTTTTCCAAATAATGCGGTGGAATACTTTGTCTCTTACTACGACTATTATCAGCCGGAGGCCTATATCGCAAATACTGATACCTATATCGAAAAGGACAGTGCAATCAATGATGAGATCGAGAAGCTCAGACATTCGGCTACTTCGGCATTGTCTGAACGCAGGGATGTCATCATCGTTGCCAGTGTTTCCTGCATCTATTCGCTGGGTGACCCAATCGATTACCGCAACATGGTAATCTCGCTGCGTACCGGAATGCAGAAGGAGCGCGATGAACTGACCAAAAAACTGGTCGAACTGCAGTATGAGCGCAATGATGTCAATTTCATCCGAAACAAATTCCGTGTGCGCGGGGATGTAGTGGAGATTTTTCCATCCTATGGAAGCGAAACAGCAATCCGCGTTGAGTTTTTCGGCGATGAGATCGACCGTATTTCAGAAATCAATGTGGTCACCGGAGAGGTAAAAAATGTGGTTTCCCATGTTGCAATCTATCCGGCATCTCACTATATCGTTCCAAGAGATAAGATGCAGAAGGCATTGACCGAGATTCGGGATGAGATGGAAGAAAGGGTTGCTTACTTTAAGGCAAACGACAAGCTCATAGAAGCACAGCGCATCATGGAGCGTACAAACTACGACATGGAGATGCTGACCGAGATCGGTTTCTGTAAGGGAATCGAAAACTATTCTCGTGTTCTTTCGGGCAGGGCTCCGGGCAGCTGTCCTTATACCTTGCTTGACTATTTTCCGGATGATTTTCTGTTGTTCGTGGACGAATCTCATGTTACCCTGCCTCAGGTTCGCGGAATGCATGCGGGGGATCAGGCAAGAAAGAAGAATCTGGTGGATTATGGATTCCGCTTGCCTTCTGCCTTTGATAACCGCCCGCTTACCTTTGATGAGTTTTACAGCAAACTCAATCAGGTGATTTTTGTCAGTGCGACTCCGGGACCTTTCGAGAAGGAAAAGAGCAAACGTATTGTGGAACAGGTCATCCGACCGACCGGACTGGTCGATCCGGAAATTGATGTTCGTCCGGTTGATGGACAGATTGATGATCTGCTGTCCGAAATCAATACCCGCGTAGAAAAAGGTGAGCGCGTGCTGGTAACCACTCTGACCAAAAAGATGGCGGAAGATCTGACCGGATATTTTGAAAATATGGGGGTCAAGGTACGGTATATGCACCATGATATCGACACGATCGAGCGAATGGAAATCATCCGTGACCTTCGTCTGGGTGAATTTGATGTCCTGGTCGGCATTAACCTGCTGCGTGAAGGTCTGGATATTCCGGAAGTTTCGCTGGTAGCGATTCTGGATGCGGACAAGGAAGGTTTCCTGAGAAGTGAAACTTCGCTGATTCAGACTATCGGTCGAGCAGCGAGAAACGCAAACGGTAAGGTTATTATGTATGCGGACTCGGTGACCGATTCGATGGAACGGGCAATCAGCGAGACCTACCGCCGTCGCGAGGTTCAGTTAAAATATAACGAGGAGCATGGAATTACACCTCAGACTATAAAGAAAAAGGTATACGATATAATACAGGCTACCAAATCTGTTGAGGAAAAGCGTCCTAAAGGTCTTAGTAAGGACTTGGAATCAATGGATATTAAGGAACTTCGTAAGGAAGCTGCTAAAATAGAAAAAGATATGAAACGTGCCGCCTCAGACCTGCAGTTTG
>OIYU01000675.1_pt1 | contig 24590 bp, 20 predicted proteins | sample 1588321 | NCBI WGS metagenome assembly OIYU01 (sample SAMN03283258) | human gut metagenome | biome: human-associated habitat; material: feces | host: Homo sapiens | place: USA | collected 2013 | reverse complement strand
CCATGCTTTTTTGAATCCTAATTTCTAAACTTAATGACATTGAAGTTAAACTTTGTTACGTCCCCAGTTAATTTTTTATCAAATACTTTCAAAAAATTCATCAATAAAATAGATCGCTGCTCCGGCAGCTGCCGCTTCCACTTTATATTTGCAAGGAACAAGATATTCCCTGGCCGGATCCCCGAACGGATTTCTCATATCTATCCTGTCGCAGAGATCTTCCATATATTTCTCAATATAAGCTCCTACATATCCGCCCAGAATAATATCAGAGTCAAACAACATCCGAAGATTGTGGATTCCCAACGACAAATTGTCCAAATATTTATCCCACAATCTAACTGCCTCTGCATCTCCGGCATCCAGAAGTCCAAAGAACCGTTCCAGGTTTCCATCTGTATACTGATCCAGAAGCGTAGAACGACACACGGTATCGAAACACCCCTTACGGCCACAGTAACACTGTTCCCCGCCTTCCGGCACAACTGTCATATGGCCCACTTCTCCGCCCTTCTGGCTGTTTCCTTCATAAATCTTTTTGTCAAACAGCGCTGCTCCTCCCACACTGTTACTGAGACTTAAGTAGAAGGCATTCTGTATATCCTGCTCTTTCCACACCTCTGCATACCCTGCTGCAATCGAATCGTGAAACAGCTTATTTCTGTAGGGAATATATTTGGCGATTCCTTCCCTTGTTCTTCCGCCGAAATTCAGGGTCATTCCATATGTGACAATTTCTCCATCCTGCGAGACCAGGCCGGGAACTGATATGCCAACCCCCAGAAAATCTTTGTCTTTTATTTTAGATTTTCTTTTTACCTCCTCGACGATCATGCCGATTTCCTGCAAATATCCATCATCATCCAGATCAAAATCACGCTTCCTCCGAATCATCTGGATCACATCCCCCGAGAGATCCACTGATACACAATTAATATGATGCGCTGTCAAATAGAGACCAATAGCTGCCCTTGCATTTTTCACGTAAGAATAAGCTGTTGCATTCCTTCCGCCGGTATTTCGGATTTTATCGGATGTATCAATCAGATGCAACTCTTCAAGATATTGAAGATTATGGGTAATTGTAGGAAGGCTGAGCTTCAGCCCCACAACAATGTCCTGTTTCGAGACAGCTTGCTGCTCCCTTATATAATGATATATCAACTGACTCTTTTTCAAAATTTTAACCTCTCAATGTTCAAAAATATACAATTTAATACTACTATTCTGCACGCTAAAAGTCAACTTTTGTTCCTCTGAAGAAAGCAACTCCTCTGGCAAAAACATCATATTGTCAGAAAATCCCAGCAATATAACATTGCCGGGATTTTCTTGGCCTATATGGAATTTAGTTTGCTTGCTTTTTATTCTGGATACAGTCAAATCCAACTGCAAGTGCCAGCACAATACCCATAACGATGTTCTGTGTATAGCTGTCGATGTTCATAAGAACCATACCGTTCTGGAGCGCTCCGATGATAAATGTACCGGCCACAACGCCTGACATTCTACCGGAACCACCGGCTACGGACACACCGCCAAGTACAACACAGGTGATTACTTTAAATTCATAGCCTGTTCCTGCATTCGGGGCACCGGAAGCTGTACGGGACAGAAGCACGATACCTGCCAGTCCTGAGAAAAATCCGGAAAGTGCAAATACAAGATATTTTACTCTTCCTACACGGATACCGGAAAGCTTCGCTGCCTCCGGGTTACCTCCAACCGCATAGAAATAACGGCCGAAATAGGTCTTGTTCAGGATAAAAGCTCCTACTATGAAGCAGATAATCATGATAATAACAGGAACCGGAACAGGTCCTACATACCACTGGCCAAATACATTGAAAGATTCTGTAAATCCATAGATCGGCATACCATCACAAATGATATACGTCAATCCCGAAAAGGCGGTCTGTGTCGCAAAGGTCGCAATCAGGGCCGGGATGCCGATAGTGGATACCATAAAACCGTTCAGTACACCTACCAAAGTAGAGAGTACTAAAGTAATCAGTGTTGCCAGAATCCAGTTTACTCCGGCATTTACCATCAGGTAAGCACAGACAACATTTACAAAAGACATGATCGAACCGATAGAAAGGTCGATGTCAGCCAGCAAAATAACAAATGTCATACCGATGGAAGCAATACCAAATACAGCCACCTGACGAAGCAGTGTAAATATATTGCTTGGGTTTACAAATCTTGGGTTTGCCACCGTAAATCCAATAACAAGGACTACTAATACAATCCAGATGGCATGTTCTTTTAATTTAGATCCTACATTACTCTTCATATGGTTTAACCCTCCTCCATTCTCGCTGCGGATGCATATGCCATGATCGTTTCCTGGCTGAACTCACTCTTCTCCAGAGAACCGGTCATATTTCCTTCTGAAAGAACAACAATACGGTCAGACATACCCATAAGCTCCTCCATTTCGGAAGAGATCATGATGATCGCCTTTCCTTCTTTTTCTACCAGCTCGTTCATCAGCTTATAGATTTCATACTTCGCGCCTACGTCAATACCTCTTGTAGGCTCGTCAACAATAATCAGTTCTGCATCAGCAGCCAGCCATTTCGCCAGAATAACCTTCTGCTGATTACCACCACTTAAATTCTTGACAAGCTGCTGCAGCGACGGAGTCTTGATCGCCATACTCTTTTCATATTTCTCTGCAGTTTCTCTCTCAACTTTGGAATTGATCACGCTTAAAGTCGAGTTTCTCTGATAGATCGGCATATTGATATTGTTTTTAATAGACACTCCCAAAAGTGCGCCATGACGCTTTCTGTCCTCAGGTACAAGGGCAATTCCGATATCAATTGCTTCTCTCGGACTCTTGGGATTAATTTCCTTGCCTTTAAAATATATCTCTCCGGACTGTTTTTTTACTGCGCCGAAAATCATCTGCGCCAGTTCTGTACGTCCCGCTCCAACCAGGCCTCCAAGACCGAGAATCTCACCTTTATGTACCTTCAGACTGATATTTTTATCACCGTTTCCGGTCACATCTTTCAATTCCAGTATTACTTCATTTTCGTCTATGCAGTCTCCTCTCGGCGGATAGGTCTGTGTCAGCTCACGTCCTACCATAAGCTTGATCAGCTCCTGGACATGACTCTCTTTTGTAATAAGAGTCTTGATGTATTCGCCGTCACGAAGAACAACAATTCTGTCTGACAGACGGTAGATTTCTTCCAGACGATGAGAAATATAAATAATTGAAACTCCCTCTTTCCGAAGTCTTTCCACCACTTCAAACATACTTTCAACTTCCGCGCTTGTCAAAGGTGCGGAAGGTTCATCCATAATCAGTATCTTCGCATTCTGCTGGATTGCCTTGGCAATTTCCACCATCTGCTGATATCCGACGGTCAGATTCTTCATCAGAGCCTTCGGGTCAATTTTAATATGCAACTGTTCAAACGCTTTGGCAGCCTCTCTCTCCATAGCCGCCTTGTCGATAACAATTCCTTTTTTAATAGGCCTTCCCAAAAATAAGTTTTCTGCTGCCGACAGTTCCTTTACGTTATTAAATTCCTGGTAAATAATCGCAATTCCATTCTCTGCTGCCAGCTGCGGTGTCATGCTTGTAAATTCTTTTCCATTGACTATAATCTTCCCGGAGGTGGGGATAACTGCTCCGGAACAACATTTGATCAGGGTAGATTTTCCGGCTCCGTTTTCGCCGATAAGGGCCAGTATCTCTCCCGGTTTCAACTCCAATGTAACATCCTTCAGCGCAACAACACCCGGGTATTCTTTTCTTATATGCTGTAACTGCAATACATATTCTTCACTCATGTTCGTCCCCCTGTGGCTTATATTATTTAGAGGCGGAATACACCGCCTCTATCTTGTCTTCCTGTTACCGAAGGTTGTTATTACATTCCTGCGAGGATATCATCAATGTTATCCATGTTGATAACAGATGTCGGTCTGAATGTATTGTGATCTTCTCCCTGGAAATCATCATCGCCTGCTGCTGCAACTTTCTCAATCATTTCCAGACAAGCAGATGCTGTATCTGTATTGGAACCTTCAAATCCTACGATACCTTTTGCTGCTTCATCGCCAGCTTTGATGGAGTCTAACTGCTGCATTGTAACGTCAGTTGTAAATACTCCAACATTTGCCGGAATTTTTCCAGCTCCGCCGTAGTGCTGAAGAAGTGCCTGGTTTGCGCCGTTCATCGGGCCTGCACCTGTTCCAACGAATACCTGGCAGTCAGGATGCGCCTGAAGAACTGTCTCAACGTTTGTCTGAGATTCCGGAGCTTCCAGACCTTCTGTTGTTGCTACGATCTCATAGTTATCTTCACAGTATTTTTCCAGTCCGGATTCAATACCCTGCTGTCTCTCTAACAGAACCTTTGTAGAAGGATATCCGATAACGCATACTTCTGCTTTATCATCTGCTGTAAAGTTTTCGTTGATAAATTCAGCAGCCAGCTTTCCGATCTCTTCACCGAGGGCTGTATTGTCAAGTACCCAGTTGGCTGTGGTGTTTTCCATCTCATCATCCCAGCACATTACTTTTACACCGGCGTCAAGGGCTTCCTTACAAGCCGTTTCAATAGCGTCCGGATCGGATGGATGAACCATGATTACGTCCACACCTGTTGTAACAAAGTTCTCAATCTGTCCAACCTGTGTTGCAGCGTTGTCTTCACAGTCGATCAGAGTATACTCATATCCGTTCTTAGCACTGCTCCGTATGCACACTACTATCTTGGACTTTTATTCTATGACAAAAAGCAGTACGCAGCTGCAGCTGCCCAGTGGGAAACTTCCGTTCAGGAAGACGGAACCTATGCAATGCCTTACCGCAATCTTGCCATTGCTTACTATAATAAAGAAAAAGATCCCGCTAAAGCGTTGGATGTCATGAAAAAAGCGCTGGAACTGGATCCGTCTTATCCCCGTTTCCTTCAGGAGTACGACCAGCTCCTTGCCAAAAATAATGTCTCTGTCAAAGAGCGGCTGTCCGTCCTTGAACAGTATCCGCATCTTCTGGAAGAAAGAGATGTCCTCTATCTGGAATACATTACACTGCTGAACAAAACCGGACAGTATGACAAAGCGCTCACCTGCCTGAAAGGACATATCTTCCATCCATGGGAAGGCGGAGAAGGCAAAGTAAGCGGTCAGTACCGCTATGCCCTCACAGAAAAAGCCCTTCAGGAAATGGATGCCGGAAACTACCGGGACGCAATCCGGCTTCTTACTGACACCTTTACTTATCCGGATAATCTGGGCGAAGGGAAACTGCCGAACGTACAGGATAACATGGCAGAATACTACATCGGCCGCTGCTACGAAGCGATGGACGAACAGGAAAAGGCCAAAGAATACTTTACCCGTGCATCCGAGGGCCTTTCCGAGCCTTCCGTTGCACTGTACTACAATGACCAGCCCTCTGACACCATTCTCTATCAGGGGCTTGCCAAAGAGGCTCTGGGGCAGACCGACAAAGCAAAGCGGGATTACCACCAGCTGAAAGTCTTCGGAGAAAAACATATCTTTGACAAAGTATCCTATGATTACTTTGCTGTCTCCCTGCCGGAACTGGAAGTATTCCCCAATAACATCCAGATGAGGAATACCATATACTGCCGCTACCTTATAGCTCTTGGCGAGATCGGTCTGAAACATTACAGCACCGCTTCCGGCATGCTGGATATGGTGCTTCAGATGCAGGCAGACCATCAGGGTGCGATCCAGCATAAAGAACTGCTGAAACGCCTCCAGGAATAAAACCCACCCTGCAATTTGCAAGGGAGCGTACAGCTTGATCACAGGCTGTCCGCTCCCTTGACTTTTCCTCTTATCCGGTGTTATGGTCTATTTATAGGTGAAAATGACAGCAAAGAAATGGAGGCTTCTTAATGAATACGATCATCAATCAGCGCCTGGCTCTGCTTCGCAGCGTCATGGCAGAAAAGCAATTATCTGCATATTACATTCCCACCGCCGACTATCATCTCTCTGAATATGTAGGAGAGCATTTTAAATTCCGTGCATGGCTGTCCGGATTTACAGGATCGGCAGGAACCCTTGTGGTCCTGCCCGATGAGGCGGGCCTTTGGACAGACGGGCGCTATTTTCTTCAGGCAGAGCAGCAGCTTAAAGGCACCGGTATCACACTCTATAAAATGCAGATGCCAAAAGTCCCTTCCGTCGAAGAATTTCTGACTTCCCGCTTAAGCGCCGGAAGCTGTGTCGGCTTTGACGGACGGACCCTTTCCGCCTCTGCCGGTGAGGAACTGGCTGAGACACTGGCAAAAAAGCAGATCCGCCTGGATGCTTCTCTTGACCTGGCATCCACTATCTGGGAAAATCGGCCGTCTATGTCCAAAGAAAAAATCTGGATTTATGAAGAAACTTATGCGGGGCAGTCCGTCTCCTCCAAGTTGTCGGCTCTTCGCCAGGAAATGGTGAAAAGAGGCGCAGACACCCATATCATATGCGCACTGGATGAGATTGCATGGCTCTTTAACTTAAGAGGCAGCGATGTGGACTATAATCCTGTCTTTTTATCTTATGCAGTCATTGAAAAAGAGAAGGCGTTTCTTTTTACAGACATGGAAAAACTGGATGCGGACACTTGCCGGTATATCGAAAGGCAGGACGTTCAGATCCTTCCCTATGATTCCGTTTATGATTTCATCAGACGCTATAGCAACAGCAGCGTACTGCTTTCAAAATCCCAGCTTAATTATACTCTTTTTCATATTCTGAAAGAGGGAGGCGCTTCTATTTTGTGCGGTCCGGATCCGGTTACTGGTTTCAAGGCTGTGAAAAACGAAACTGAGATTTCCTGGAGTAAAAAGGTTCATATCAAAGACGGCGTTATCATGGTTCGTTTCATGAAATGGCTGAAAGAACAAATTCAAAATGGACATTCCCTCACCGAAGCCAGCGCTGCAGCCTATCTGGATGGACTAAGAAAAGCCGCTCCCGGGAACCTGGGGCTTAGTTTTGAGACTATCAGCGGGTATGGCCCTCATGGAGCTATTGTCCACTATGCGGTCACAAAAGAAACCGATATTCCTCTGAAAGCCCAGGGCCTTTATCTTGTAGATTCCGGCGGACACTATATCGAAGGAACTACTGACATTACCCGCACCTTTGCCCTCGGTCCCCTTACCACTGAGGAAAAAGAGCATTTCGCCCTGGTTCTTCGCTGTATGCTAAGCCTTATGTCTGCAGTATTTCCGGAAGGAGTCTGCTTTCAGAACCTGGATGCTCTGGCAAGAACTCCTCTGTGGCAGCAGGGTCTTGACTATCTCCACGGCACCGGACATGGAGTGGGGCATTTATTAAACGTACACGAAGGACCAAACAGCTTCAATTGGAGAATGCGAAGCGGCGCAGACCCTGTACCGGTACGTGCCGGCATGATCACCACCGATGAACCCGGCGTCTACATCTCCGGCAAACATGGGATCCGTCTGGAAAACGAACTGCTGTGTCTGGAAAAAGAAAGGACAGACTATGGAACTTTCCTGTGCTTTGAGCCTCTCACTCTGGCCCCCATAGATCTGGACGCCCTGGATCCTTCGCTCATCAGTGATTTTGAACGGCAAATCCTTAACTCCTACCATAAGAAAGTTTATGAGACACTTTCTCCTTATCTGACATCAGAAGAGAAACAATGGCTGGCCGGATATACCAGAAAAATATAGTTCGTTTCATCTAACTTTTATTTGACATTTCCCATGAAACTTGCTAATATTTTCAAGATATCGTGAGTTTTGATTCAAAAGGAGTTTACATGGAATTACTGGAACACGTTTTTATACACACTGCAAATGATACGATCCGTATGCTGCCGTTCCTGTTTGTCGCCTTCCTTCTCCTGGAAGCGCTGGAGCACTACTCCAGCTCATGGATCCGGCAGACCCTTATCAAACTGGAAAAGGCAGGTCCCATTGTAGGCGCTCTGTTCGGCTGTATACCTCAATGCGGCTTCTCTGTCATGGCAGCCAACCTTTATGCAGGCGGAGTCGTTTCTCTTGGCACACTCCTGGCTGTATTTCTTGCCACATCAGACGAAGCGCTTCTTATCCTCATGGCCCATCCCGGCTATGAGAGGGATATTTTCTTTCTTCTCATTGTAAAGGTAATTATCGCGGTTATTGCAGGATATCTGGCCGATATTTTCTTTGCCCGTTTCATCTGTACAAAAAAGGAAATCGGTGATCTGTGCCACCACTGCGGCTGCCATGATCATCACGGCATTATCCGCCCGGCTCTGAATCATACTGTAAAGCTGTTTGCCTATATTTTTGTTTTTACCGGAATCCTCACCTTTATCATTGAGGCCGCCGGACTGGAATCCGTTTCTTCCTTCCTTTTACAGGGCAGCATCTTTCAGCCGTTCCTGGCAGCGCTCCTTGGTTTTATCCCCAACTGCGCCGCTTCTGTCCTTTTAACAGAACTTTATCTGGGAGGCGCTCTCTCCTTTGCTTCTGTGATAGCAGGCCTTTGTACCAACGCCGGAATCGGACTGATCGTTCTTTTTAAGGTAAACGGCAGTAAAAAAGAATGTCTCAAATTTGTTGTACTTCTCTACGCTGCTGCAGTTATCTCAGGCATTCTGCTGCATTTGGCAGGACTTTAAAAAAACGGCTTACGCAACAAAGCGGGTATATCGCAAAATGCGATATACCCGCCTTTTAGTTATTACCGGGATTCTTTTTTCTTCCTCTCATAATCTTTCAATGATCCTACCGCTTCTTTCGCCAGCGGAACAAGAGCGATCATATTGAATATTGTCATCAGTCCGATGCCTGTATCTCCCAGATCCCATACAAAAGTATATGCCGCAAGCCCGCCGATAAACAACATAACAAGCGCCAGAATCTTGTACAATGTCTGTGATCTCCAGTTATCTCCAAACAGGTAGGCTACATTGGAACGGGCATAGAACAGAATCCCAATAAAGGTAGAAAAACTGAACAGCCACAAAATCACAGCAATAAATATGACTCCAAATTCTCCAAGATGATAACTCATGGCCGTCTGCAGAAGATCCATTCCTTGCAGACCATTTGTCAATTCCTCCGGAGTCAGAAGCATGATCATTGCAGTACAGGTGCAGATCACCAGAGTATCAATGAATACTCCAAGAGCCTGCAGAAGCCCCTCTTTCGCCGGATGGCTGATATCCGCTGCCGCCGCTGCACAAGGAGCTGATCCGGATCCTGCTTCATTGGAGAAAAGCCCTCTTTTCACTCCGTTCATCAAAACTGCGCCAAACCCTCCTGCCGCCACCTGACGGATCCCGAACGCTTCCTCAAAAATTCTGGCAAACACAGCCGGCAGCTGCGGGATATTTATGACAATGATAAAAATAGTAATAATAAAATACAAAGCTGCCATAACAGGCACCATGATATCCAGTACCTTTACTGTCGCATTTTTCCGAAGAACGATCACAGCCGCCAAAACTACCAGTACAACGGTAGAGTAAAGAGGCGGGATATGGAATGCATTGTCAAATGCAGACGAAACCGAATTTCCGATGACCTGACTGATTCCGCACCAGCAAAGAAGACCGGAAAGAGCAAACAGAACTGCTATCACAGATTTCTTTCTTTTGCTCCCCCTATTTGTAATAAACAAAGCATGAATATAGTAAGCCGGCCCTCCCCTATATCCTCCATAGAGAGGATCTTTTTCTTTATATATCTGGGCCAGAGTCGCTTCTGCAAATGCTGTAGACGATCCAAGAAGGGCAATAACCCACATCCAAAATACCGCTCCGGCGCCTCCTGCTGATATAGCCGCAACAACTCCTACCAGATTCCCCATTCCTACCCGGGTAGCCGTAGATACGATCAGCGCCTGCACACCGGAAATTCCATGTTGTTCTGCAGAAGTCCTGTTTTCCACCGTAACCCTGATCATTTCCGGAAAAAGTCGAAACGGCAGGAACTTAGTACGTACTGTAAAATATATGCCTGCCGGAACGAGGATAATAACCAGCAGCGATAATCCCAGACTGCTTCCTCCCGGGAGAGGGATAGTTACAATATCTCCCCATAACATCGCATAAATTGTTTCAAAAAATCGCACAACCGCCTGACCGGCCGCGTTTAAAATCTCCATTATATGTATCCTTTCTCTCTCTCGCCATTATTGAATGACACTGTATTTGTTTTTCTCTTCCCCATAGTATATAATAGAAAGGAACATCTGTAAAATTAATAATTATGATGATATGAATCTAAAAATTAGATGGTAAAGGCGGTAACAGAATGGATATCAAAAATCTGACAACTTTTATCTATGTAGCCGAACTGAACAGTTTTACAAAAGCAGCCGAAAAGCTGGGATTTTCTCAGTCCACTGTCTCCTTTCAGATCAGACAGCTGGAGCGTGAATTAAATTCCCAGTTATTCGAACGTGTCAATCACACCATAGCTTTAACTGAAAAAGGCCGGGAAGTCCTGGATTACGCTCACAAAGTCAACAAACTGACTTTGGAACTTCAGGAAAACATGCAGGAAACAGGAACCATCCGCGGTCATGTAAGATTGGCAATGGCAGATTCTCTGTGCAGTTCCATTTTCAGCAAAAATTATGCTTCTTTTAAAAAAAATTATCCTGAGATCGCACTGAAAATTATCACCGCCGGAACCGGTGAAATGTTGACGCTCGTAGACCACAACGAGGCAGATCTTGTTCTCACCCTGGACAGCCATATCTACAATACAGAATATGTGATCGTAAAAGAAGAACGAGTAGGCGTACACTTTGCAGCCGGCGCCGGGTATCCCCTTCCCCTCGGAGCAAAGCTTTCTGTCCGGGATCTTTGCAGCCATCCTTTTATCCTGACAGAAAAGGGAATGAGCTACCGCCGCCTTCTGGATGAGCGGCTGGCAGAGATGTCTCTGGAAATCCAGCCTTTACTGGAAATTGGAAATACAGACCTCATCTGTTCTTTGCTGGAGCAAAATCTTGGCATTTCTTTCTTGCCCGACTATGTAACCGCTCCTAAAATCGCCGAAGGAAAGCTTGTTATTCTGAATGTGGACGATCTGGATATCGCAGTATGGAAGCAACTTCTTTATCATCGAAACAAATGGGTATCGCCCCAGATGGAGTCGCTCATCAAGCATTGTGTGGAATGTGCATTTACGTAATATGAATCCTAAACTAAAAGGAAGCAGGTCAACCTCTATGACCTGCTTCTTTTTTACAATTTTATTCTATTTTTCACTCTCTTCAATAGCCGTAATCATATCAATACGATCCTGATGACGACCGCCCTCAAACTCTGCATTCAACCATTCCTCTATAATCATCTTAGCTAATTCAATGCCTATTACCCTGGCACCAAAAGCAAGGATATTCGAATTATTATGTTGTTTTGACAATCTTGCTGAATAAGGCTCACTGCACACAACCGCCCTGATACCTTTTACCTTATTAGCTGCAAGAGAAATCCCAACACCCGTACCGCATATTAAAATTCCCAAATCAACTTCTTTTGAAACAACTGCCCTGGCAACTTTTTCTCCATATACTGGATAGTGACAACTTTCCGTAGAATCCGTCCCATAGTTCACTACTTCATATCCAAGATCTTTAAGAAATTTCACAATTTCATTTTTCATATCTACTGCTGAATGATCATTACCTATTCCTATTTTCATGTCTTAGTCTCCAATCTTTGCTTTAAAAATTCCTGCTCTTATATTATAATGTGTTGGTGTATGAATGGCAATGTCTATCTCTTTGTTCAAAATAAATTTGATAATTATTCTGACCTACCGTTTACGACTAATAAAGGAGTGAAATAAAAATATGATAAAATTAATCGCTAGTGATCTTGATGGAACTTTGCTTCAAAATGGGGCACAGACAGTAAGCGAACAGGCAATCCAATTAATTGAAAAGCTTCTGGATAATGGCATCCACTTTACTGCCGCCAGCGGACGACAATATAATAATTTAAGACGGCTTTTTGCACCATTTGCCGATCGCATTTCTTACATTGCAGAAAATGGTTCTCTGTGTATTCATAATGGAAAGGTTCTTTCCCGCTCCTCTATAAACCAGGACCTTTCTATGCGTATCATCGATGCTGTTCACAGTTATCCGGGATGCAACTGTATTGTTTCAGGTGTAGAAACTCTGTATACTGATTCTACTGACCCCAGATTTATCCACTATCTTATTGATACATTAAATTTTGATGTGAAACAGGTGGACAATCTAAAAACAGACGTACCAGAACCTTTTTTAAAAATAGCCGTTCTTGATTTTGAACATAGCATAGACTGTGAAACTTATATGAAAAAACAATTTTCTTCAGAAATAAAAATCGTCACTTCCGGAAATATGTGGGTGGACTTCATTGCCCCTGGCACTAACAAGGGAATCGCACTTCAACTTCTGATCGATCATCTTCATATTGTCCCCGAAGAATGTATTGCCTTTGGAGACCAATATAATGACGTAGAAATGCTACAACTGGCAGGCACAAGCTATGCAATGTCAAATGCCGCTCCTGGAATTTCTTACTATTCCACCTACGTGACAAATTCTGTAGAAGAAGTACTTGAAGACATAGCAGCAAGTGTAGATCTCTAATCTCTGTCATTCGTAAGGTTCATTTTATCCAGCAAATGAAATACAAGACTTAATATCATTCCTACGATGCATGCCAAAACCATACCTGTCAGCTGAATATTACCTATATTCACTGCTATTCCTGATAACCCTGTTACAAACACAACACTGGTCAGAATCAGATTTCTGGACCGTCCATAATCCACCCTGGAATCCACAAGAATGCGAATACCGGAAGCGCCGATCATTCCATAGAGAAGGAAGGATATTCCCCCAATAACAGGGCCCGGAATAGTCTGTATCAGCATGGAAAGCTTTCCAACAAAAGAGCAGATAATAGACAGAATTGCCGCTCCTGCGATAACTCTGACACTATATACTTTAGTCACTGCCATTACCCCAATATTCTCCCCGTACGTTGTGGTTGGAACTGCGCCAATGAAACCAGAAAGCATCGTAGATAAATTATCTCCCAATAAAGACCTATGAAGACCCGGGTCACGCAAAAGATCTCTGCCTACAATCTTACTTGTAACAACCTGATGGCCAATATGTTCGGAGGTAATTACAAGAATAACCGGTAAAATTGTAATGATAGCCTCAGGACTGAATTTAGGAAGCATAAAATTGGGCAGTGCAAATACAGACGCCTCTGACACAGGGGCAAAATTCACTGTTCCGCAAAGAATCGCTGCAATATATCCGGCAATCACAGCAATCAAAATAGGAATGACTGAAAGAAATTTCCGGAATAAAACCGATCCAAATACAGCAAAGCCCAATGTCACTCCAAATACAATGATGTTAGTAGAGCTGATTTTTTCATCTAAAAGTCCGGCATTGCTTGCTGCAGACCCAGACAGTTCCAGTCCGATTAATGCCACTACTGGTCCCATAGCTGCTGGAGGCAGTACAACATCAATCCAATCACATCCAAATTTATAAATAATCAGAGCTATAATGCAGCCACAAAATCCTACTGCAACAAACCCTCCCAGCGCATATTCATATCCCATCTTATCTATTACAATTCCCGCCGGAGCAAGAAAGGCAAAGCTCGATCCAAGATAAGCTGGTGCCTTTCCTTTTGTAATTGCAATAAACAAAAGTGTACCCACACCATTCATAAACAATACAACCGCCGGGCTGATTCCAAACATAAATGGTACAAGAACCGACGCACCAAACATAGCAAACATATGTTGAATACTAAGGGGAACTAGTAACCGAAAAGGCACTTTTTCTTCTACCTGTATAATTTTCCCACTCTCCATTTTCTCTTATCCTCCTCATAGATATAATTTTTCTTTTCTATTGTATCATATCAGAAGCTTTCTTGGGGAATAAGAAATAGGATTCATTTTACCATATAAATCCCAAAAATATGCCGCACCAACACTTTCTACAGCATTGATGCGGCCTTCTCTTTTCATAATGAAGCATACTTTTCACTTCATTATATAGTTCTCTACAAATCTTATTCTATTTTTCTCCCTGTCCGTAATATGCATTTGCACCATGTTTACGGTAGTAATGCTTATCCTGTAATTCCTGAGGTGCCGGCTTATTTTGTGGATTAATCCATTCACACCTGGCGGCCATCTTTGCAACCTCTTCTAAAACAACTGCATTGTGAACCGCCTCATTGGCATTTTTCCCCCAGGTAAATGGTCCATGGTTTTTACAGAGTACTGCTGGCATTGCTTCATAATCAATATTCTGCTCCGCAAAATGATCCGCAATAAGAACACCTGTAAATTTCTCATAAGCTTCGTCAATTTCCGCTTTCGTCAAATTTCTGACACACGGAATCTCCCCATACAGATAATCAGCATGTGTTGTTCCATAACATGGAATTCCTCTTCCCGCCTGTGCCCAACTTGTTGCCCACGGAGAATGTGTGTGTACGATTCCCCCGATATTGGGAAAGCGATTGTACAATACGACATGTGTAGCTGTATCAGAAGAAGGATTCATATCACCTTCCACTTTGTTTCCGTTAAGATCCATAACAACCATATCCTGGGGAGTCAACTTATCATACTCCACTCCACTTGGCTTAATAACAAACAGCCCCTTTTCTCGGTCAATTCCACTGACATTTCCCCATGTAAATGTCACAAGATCATATTTAGGAAGCAGCATATTTGCTTCATATACTTGTTTTTTCAACTCTTCCAGCATTTTTTCATCTCCTTATAAAATTTGAGAAGCTGTCTGTGGCAGCTTCTCTTGATTATTTTGGCCTCAAATTCTTCCTTGTATAATATAAATTTAGATCAAGTTCTGAATAGCTGCCTGTTCAATTGCAATTCCTTTTTTGTATCTTTCTGCAAAAATTTCAAAACCTTCTACGTCTTTTTCTATTGGTTCCATACAGATTCCGGCATCTTCTCCAAAAATCTTCTTAGAAAGGTATTCCTGAAGGGATTCTCCGTCCTCTTTCTGCACCATATAAGATGCCAGAAGCGCCATTCCCCATGGGCCGCCTTCTCCTGCCGTTTCCATGATAGAAACCGGTGCATTAATAGCCGCTGCAAGGAATCCCTGTCCTACACCTTTTGTCTTAAACAGACCTCCATGCCCCAGCACACTGTCAATCTGCACATGTTCCTCTTTTAGCAGAATATCCATACCAATCTTTAAGGCTCCCAGTGATGTGAATAAATTAGCTCTCATGAAATTTGCAAGATTAAAGTTACTCTTTGGACTCCTTACAAACATTGGGCGTCCCTCATCGCAGCCCGTGATATTTTCACCGGATAAGTATCCATAAGCCAAAACTCCGCCGCAGTCAGCGTCGCCTTCCAGCGCCTTATTATATAAAGTACCATACAGCTTATTCATATCCACGTCAATTCCGAAGCTTTCTGCAAATTCTTTGAAAATGCCCACCCATGCATTCAGATCTGATGTACAGTTATTCGCATGAACCATAGCTACCAAACTTCCGTCAGGTGTCGTAACCATATCAATTTCCGGATATACTTTGGAAAGTTCTCTCTCCAGTACAACCATGCCAAAGATAGAAGTCCCTGCGGAGACATTTCCTGTACGCTGTGCAACGCTATTCGTTGCCGCCATTCCTGTTCCTGCATCACCTTCCGGAGGCGCAATCGGAATTCCAGCCTGAAGGTTACCACTGACATCTAACTTTTTAGCACCCTCTTCTGTCAGGACACCTGCATATTCTCCCGCAAGCTTTACTTCCGGCAAAATATCTGCCAACTTCCATCCAAACTCTTTATCGGCAATCAAAGTATCAAACTTCTCAACCATCGCCTCATCGTAATTTTTTGTTTTACTGTTAATGGGGAACATACCCGATGCGTCTCCTACACCTAATACTTTTTCCCCTGTCATCTGCCAATGAATGTAACCGGACAACGTTGTAAAAAATGCGAGATCTTTTACATGCTCTTCCCCATTCAAAATAGCCTGATACAAATGCGCAATACTCCATCTTTGTGGAATATTATAATTAAACAGTTTCATTAAGGCTTCCGCCGCTTCTCCTGTCGTACTATTTCTCCATGTACGGAAAGGCACCAGCAGGTTATCGTCTTTATCAAAAGCCAGATACCCGTGCATCATAGCACTGAATCCAATCGCGCCAAGCTTTGTCAGCGTAACATCGTATTTAGATTTTACATCTGCTGCCATCTTGCTGTAACAGTCCTGCAGCCCTGTCCATATATCATCCAGAGTATAAGTCCAGATCCCATTATCCAAACGGTTTTCCCACTCATGATCGCCTGAAGCAATGGGCGCATGATCTTCACCAATAAGAACCGCTTTGATTCGTGTAGACCCGAACTCCAGACCCATGACAGCTTTTCCCGCTTCAATATAATTTTTAATTGCGTTTGTGTCGCTCATGTGTGATTCCCTCCAAACTTGTATGCGAGTTCCTATTTGCTGAATGCAGCTTTATTCCACATAAGCTCATTTTTAAACTGACGAATATTTGTATCTTTGTCAATGTAAACAGCTTCTATTCCCATAGCTTCTGCCCAATCACCCATCTGCTCTGCAGTAAGGTCATAGGAGAATGCTGTATGATGCGCTCCTCCTGCAAGAATCCATGCCTCTGCACCTGTCATGAGATTCGGTTCCGGTGTCCAGAATGCTGTCGCTACCGGAAGCTTCGGCATTGGTTTCTCTGTCTTTTTACAATTTACATTATTGATAATAAGACGGAAACGATCTCCCAGATCAATCAAAGATGTAGCAATTGCAGGTCCTTCTTTTGCAGTAAATACCAGTCTTGCCGGGTCTTCACGGTCTCCCATGGAAAGCGGCTGCTCTTTGATGCTGATCTTGCCGTCTGCAATCGTCGGGCAAACTTCCAGCATATGAGCCTGCAAAATTCCTTCTTTTCCCGGCACCAGATTGTATGTGTAATCTTCCATAAAAGAAGTTCCCTTCGCGTTCTTCTGTCCTGCTGTCATGACTTTCATCAGACGAACCATAGCCGCTGTCTTCCAGTCTCCTTCTCCGCCAAATCCATATCCCTTCTCCATCAGTCTTTGGATCGCAAGTCCCGGAAGCTGTTTCAAAGCGCCCAGATCGCCAAAATGAGTAACAATAGCCTGATAATTTTTCTCTTTCAAGAAGCGTTCAAAGCCAATTTCAATGCCAGCCTGAACAGCTACATGTTCACGAAATTCTTTTTCATCTCTTCCTTCCAAAAGGATTTCATATTTATCATAGTATTCTTCAACAAGTGCATTAATCTCTCCCGGTGAAACAGCAGCAACCGCTTCTGCAATTTCATTAACAGGATAAGCATCTACTGTCCATCCAAATTTAATAGCTGCCTCTACTTTGTCACCTTCTGTAACTGCTACATTTCTCATGTTATCTGCAATACGCATAACCCGGATATTTCTGGTCTCCACAATACCAATAGCTGTGCTCATCCAGGAAGCAATTCTATTTAAGACAGCTTCATCTCTCCAATAGCCCATAATAACTTTGCGTTCTTTTCCAAGGCGGGAGAAAATATGTCCATACTCTCTGTCTCCATGTGCAGCCTGATTCTCATTCATGAAATCCATATCAATTTCATCATATGGAATTTCAAGATTATACTGTGTATGGAAATGCAGCAACGGTTTGCGAAGTTCCTGCAAACCTGCAATCCAGGATTTAGCTGGTGAAAATGTATGCATCCATGTAATAACACCTGCACAATTCTCATCTGCATTCGCTTCATTAAATGTCTTTCTGATCAATTCACTTGTAATCAGGGTTGGTTTCCAAACAATCTCGTATGGAAGTTTACCGGATTTATTCATGGTATCAACCATCTCTTTTGAATGCGCTGCTACATGCTCCAGGCATTCATCTCCATACAAATCCTGTGAACCTGTACAAAACCAAAATTGGTATTTTTTTATTTCCATTATACTTGTCCTCCTTGTTTGAAGCTATTTTCTCTAAATCTGTCGAATAGAATCCCGGACCACAGCCTTAGGTTCAAATAGATAATTCCCATCAAATGCAGGATTTTCAATCATTTTCAGTAAATTTTGAGCTGTTTTTTGTCCCAATATATCTTTTGGATGCGGGTACGATGTGAAAGGAACTTTATTCATCTCCGCCAGTTCAGAATCATCAATACTGACAATCGATAAATCCTGTGGGATTTGTATATTTCGCTTTAATGCCAGATCAATTACTTCTACCGCCACTTCATCATTATAACAAACCACTCCGGTACATCCTTCAATCCGCCGGAATAAATGCTCTTCCATTTCCTCCAGATTTAATTCTGAATCTGTATCAATCCATATAGTTGTCCGGGAATTTAATCTAATCTCCGCCTCTCTTAGTGCGGCAATATACCCGCTGTACCGCCGGCGTCCCTGTCCATCATCCAATTTAAAAATAGCCGCAATTTTTTTATGTCCTGCCTGAAGCAGAAATTTTGTAGCCTTATAGGTAATCCGATAATCATCCAGACGTACACACGGCACATTCAGTTCGGGATACATATCATTAAAAAATATAATAGGAATATTTCGTTTTTGTAATTCTTTATAGTAACATAAATTAGGATTTGGAAGCGCCCCTTTGGCTGCTTCCACAATCAGTCCGTCAATATTGTTCTTCCGAAGGATATCTTCCAGGATAATTCTTTCCCTCTCTATCCTATTATCTGTAAAAGACAGCCACATAGCATATCCGGCATCAGAAAGTGTACGTTCAATCCCGCGCAAAGTAGGCGGAAAGATATAAGAATTATAGTAGGTGCTGACAACCGCCACATTCATATGCTTTTTCTTCGGTGTGTGAGGAACAAGTTGTCCTACATATGTTCCGCTGCCTTGAAGACGCGTCAGAACGCTTTCCTCAACAAGCTGACTGGTTGCTCTTCTTATCGTCTGCCGACACAAACCGAATTTTTCGCTCAGTTTCTCTTCCGACATAAGACGATCACCAAGCTTCATCCTTCCAGAGGCTATTTCTTCATTAATCCAATCAATTACTACTTGATATTTTGGCTTATTTTCTGTCATCTTGTTTCTCCATACTTCTATATGTCCTGAACAGCCCTCAATAAAGCCGATGCATTGTAGTACTATTATGCTGTTTCCTTATTATTATACATCTTCCGTACTTTCTCTTACAAGCCGTTTTTCCAGTAGTCCCCTGGTATTTTACTCCATTTTTCCTAAGAAGCAGATACATTCTGCCCGGAACATATCTGCTTCTTAGCAACGGATAAATCCGCCATTATCATACAGCTCCGGAAATCTATTGTCCTGTCCAATTTATTTAATAACCTGCAAAGATTTTCTGTCAGCAAATACTGCCACGAACACAAGGAAAATAATTCCTTCTATCAATTGCAGCATCTGTGTTGAAATACCCATCATTGTAAGTCCACTCTGCAATACTATAAACAAAAGAGAACCAACAACAATATTTTCAAATCGTACATTTGCTCCACCGGAAATCGGCATACCGCCAAGTACCAGAGCAATAAGAATCTGGGTCTCCAGCTGATTACCGCCGGAAGACGTTACTGATCCTACCTTTATAACATTGATAAACGCTGCAAAACCTGTGATTGCCCCTGCCAGCACATAAATAAGAAATTTCATTCTGTCTGTTCGGATGCCGGCAAATTTTGCCGCCTTTTCTCCAGCTCCAATCGCTTTTAAATAAATCCCAAATTTTGTATAGCGGAAGATAATAAATCCAACTATCAGAACAATCAATGTACAGATCAGTTTCAACTCTGTTGTATCATAATTGATAAGTGTAGCTGAACCTGCTACCGGCGCATCTGTCGTTAAGTATTTAATAACTCCTCGGAACAGGAACATCGTACAAATCGTTACAATAAATGATTTGATTTTACGATTTACATAGAAGAAACCATTAATTGCTCCAATTACAGCTCCTGTAACAATCCCTCCGAGAATTGCAATTGCCAGTCCATATGACTGGGAAAGTGTACATACAACAATAGATGCAATACCAAGGATGGAACCCTGTGAAAAATCAAGGCCGCCCATTGTCATAATGAAAAATACGCCCATAGATGCAATCATTGTTACGTACACCTGTGAAAGTACTAAATTCATATTGGAAATCATTCTTCCGCCTGTCAGTACATTGAACAAAATGAAAATTGCCACAAGTCCTACTACCGGCAGCAATCTGCGGAGCATTGCCATTTGGGAAAATTTATTCAGTTCTTGTTCCTTGCTTACTGCTTTTGCATTTTCTTTAGCCATGACTCTCCTCCTTAAACCATCATTGAAATCAGGCTGTTTTCATCCATATCCGGATGACGATCCAGCTGACCGCTGACCTTGCCATCTTTCATAATAAGAATCCTATCGCACATACCGATCAGTTCCATCAGCTCTTCAGAAATCATAATAATCGATTTTCCGTCTTTTCTCATCTGATCCATCAACTGATAGATATCCTGTTTTACTTTGATATCAATACCTCTGGTTGGAGAATCCAAAACAATAATGTCTGAATCACGTCCAATCCAACGTGCAAGTACGACTTTCTGCTTGTTACCACCGGAAAGTTCTGATACAAACTGGTCTGTATTAACCATTTTTACAGAAATTTCCTTCGCATATTTATTCGCAAAATTACGGAGTTTTTTGTCATTCAAAAATTTCAGCGGTCCAGATCCAAGTTTTCCAAGAGACGGCAGACAAATGTTATCTCCGATACTTTGGTTGATTACAATGGACTCATTGTCACGGTCTTTGGATGTGTATGCAATTTCGTGTTTAATAGCAGTCGGAATATCTTTAATCTGTGTTCCGTCCGCAAGCGCAACACTTCCTTCTCTGTCAAAGGATGCACCAAAAATCGCTTTCCCAACTTCATGCATACCAGACTCTGACAGACCTCCAAATCCAAGAATTTCTCCTTTATGAAGATCAAAGGAAACATTTTCAATCAATCCCGGTACTGTCACATTCTTTACGGAAAGAACCACTTCATCTGAAACCTTCTCACCATAATCTGAACGGTAATATTTACCAGTCATTTCACGTCCTACCATCAGTTTCTTCAGATCATCTTCTGTCATATCTTTGCTCTTTACTGTATCAATATAAACACCATCACGAAGAACTGTAATCGTATCTGATTTCTCCAGTATTTCCGGCAAGTCATGCGAAATAAATATAATGGTATTTCCCTCATTCCGAATACGTTCCATATGTTTATACAGCTCTTCACGCCCTTCCTGTGAAAGAGCAGTTGTTGTCTCGTCAATAACTACAATTTTAGGTGAGAAATAAGTCGCCTTAACGATTTCCACCAGTTTACGATCCTCGAAATTATATTCGTCGATCATATGTGCTGCTTTAATACGTTCAAATCCATACTTTTTCAACAGCGCATCTGCTTCTCTATTCATTGCGTTTGTGTTTTTAATACCCGCTTTCACGAACCGGTCTTCATGACCAAGGAAAATATTTTCTGCAACAGTCAGTCCAGAAAGGGTTCCCAACTCCTGCACGATAATAGAAACTCCCTCATTGTTTGCTTCTACCTGATTTTTGGGATGTATTTCTTTTCCATCCAGAATGAAAGTTCCACTGTCAATCGTGTAAATACCAGTCAGCATATTCGTAAGTGTAGACTTACCCGAACCATTTTCACCAATTAAAGCGTGAACTTCTCCTTTATTAATATTAAACGAAACGTTCTGTACTGCCTTCGTAATACCAAAGGACTTACATACGTTTTTTACCTGTAATCTTACTTCGTTACTCATTGTATGCTCCTCCTTCGATTATTTAACGATTTCACCTTTGTCAACTCTTGTTGTCAGTGTAATAATGATCAACAAAGCCAAACCTGTGATAACATCCTGAATTGCCGTAGGCGCCCCAAGGGCAATAAATCCATAAAAGATAATATTAATAACAAATTCTCCAATAATAATGGCCTGAATCGGAATACCATATTTACGGAAAGCCATACCGAAGAAACATCCCATAGTAGGAGTAAAGTTTCGTGACATGGACGCCATACCTGTAACAGCTACCATAGATGAACCATAACTAATAGAAAGAATAGCTTCGACTCCAAAGAAAGCGCCGCTGATCAAGAAAGCTAATACTTTATATTTGTTAACATTGATACCCATATTCTTTGCAACAAATTCATTAGAACCGATTGCGTAAGTATATGTACCTACTTTTGTATAATTCAGGAAAATATATGCAACAATAAATGAAATTACTGCCAAAATGATATTTCCCGGCATGGAGCCAAATGCCCGCATATCAGACGGGAGCGTCTGCTCAACTCCACCTGCAATATAGTTTGCTATGGACTCGTAGATCAGCGCAAGTCCAGTCGTAACGATCATGGAAGGGATTCTCAGCTTTACATAGAACGCACCATTCAGGAGTCCTACAAGCGTACCGCAGACAATACTTCCAACGATAAATCCTACATACCCCAATCCAAAATTAGTTGCCAGAACACAGCCAAGAATGGAAGAAAGCACAATGTTCGCACCAATCGAAAAGTCGAACATTCCCATTACCATTACAAAATAGAATCCTACAGCACCTGTTGCCGCAAGAAGGCTGGCCTGGAAATACTGAAGTATTTGTTTTGGAGATCCGAAGTTACCAGGAGTAACAATTTTGAAAATCACCCAGGATGCAACAAGTAAAACAATCAGGATCAAATAGCCTTTTGTTTTTCCTGACAACTTTTTCTTTTCTGTTGTTTTCATAGAAGAACTCATATTGTATACCTCATTCTTTAAAAGTTGTACCGTTACTGCTTTCATAAAAGAAGACCGATATCACCGATACCGGTCTTCTTTATTTTACTATTCAATTCAAACTCGTCCTGCAATCTTATGGAAATTATTCGCCTGCACGGGCAGCTGCGTCTTCGATAGACAGTGACTGTGCTTTTGCGATCATATCATCCAGGCTCATTTCAGAAATCTCAACAATTTCTTCATCTGTGTATGGAAGCTGATCTACAAAGTATTTCTCATATGCTGCATAATCTTCAGGTGATGATACATACAGGTACGGGAATTCAACATCTACGAAGTTGCCAGCGATATCTGTGTAATTTCCTTTGATTGCATTGTAAACCATCATGAATGCAAATAATGGGTCACAGTAATGTCCGCCAGATTCACCAGCCATGGAACCATTCTCAAGACGTTCTCCAAGGTCTGGAAGGAAGTCTGTTGATACAACATCGATCTCATCAACTTTGCCTGCACGCTCAACTGCTGCGATTGCTCCCTGAAGTGGGTCACCGCCGCCACCTGCTGGGATGAGAGCGTCGATTGTATCGTCTGCTGACATAAGAGCTTCAGCTGCTTTGGATCCGCCGTCAGAAGATGTTCCAGCGTACTGTGGCTCTGAAAGCTTAGCCTGATCGTCCGGATTAGCCTCGTTCCACTCTTCAACACCTTCCTGATATCCCTGCCATCTTCCAAGCCATGTAGCATCGCCCTGTTCCCATCCGATCAGACCAATGTTACGATCTCCTTTATCAAGAAGCATCTGAACAAGGTTTTTACCATTTTCAACTTCATTCTCATGAACTGCACCAATGTAGTACTCAGAATCTGTAGCAGCCTGATAGATATCCGGGCTGTTTTCTTCGCTTATGATACGGAAGAACTGTGCTAAGTAAACACCGTTGTCATTACATGTTTTAATTGCGGATGTCATTTCTGTGTCTGCAGAATTACAAATGATGATACCCTGACATCCAGCTGCACACAGCTGCTCAACAGATGCTGTAACCTTCTCTGATACATGAGCCTGGTCAACATACTGAATTTCCACTCCCAAAGCCTCTGCTGCCGCATCCAGAATCAATTTACACTGTGATCCTAACACGTCTGTAGAGCTCCAAATGGAAACACCGATTTTGATGTCCTCATTCGCTACTTCTTTGCCGCCATCTGAAGAATCATCAGATGATGAACTGCCACATCCTGCAAGCAATCCTACGACCATTGTTGCACAAACTGCTGTGCTCGCGATTCTTTTGAGTAATTTGTTTTTCATAATTACCTCCTTTTGAAAATTTGTATGGTTACAATTTTTGAGCTTATAATATTTGTACTCATTACAATAAAATTAGCAATAATTACTATAAATTATCGATATGCTTACAAAAATTTAAGCTCTTTAACTATTTCAATTTTACAACCTGGTACTTTGTTCGTCAATAATTAGTTCATATTTCGTTCATATTCCCAAATTGGCACATATTAATTTGTGCGCAATATCTTATTTCCCAAAATTTGTATGTACTTTTATAGTCATTTGTATGTATTTGTTCAGTATGTATTTATTTAAATACATGTGATTTCTTTCATACATATCAACGTACTATTTATCAAATAATTTATACACTTTTCCATTTTCGTATATTCAAGTTTTTGACTTTATTCCAAATAAAAAAGTGTCTTCGACACTTCAACTCCCCCGCCCCTCAATCTTGAGGGGATTA
>OIYU01000662.1_pt1 | contig 24994 bp, 23 predicted proteins | sample 1588321 | NCBI WGS metagenome assembly OIYU01 (sample SAMN03283258) | human gut metagenome | biome: human-associated habitat; material: feces | host: Homo sapiens | place: USA | collected 2013 | reverse complement strand
TTTTGTAGTCGCTGCCCAGCTTGGCGAACACCTTGTTGTAGGACACCCCAATGGAGACCGTGAGCCCCAGCTCTTTTTTCACGGTCCGGCGGATTTGCTGGGCAATCTGCTCCCCATCCCCGAAGAGCCTCTCGCTGCCGTAGACATCCAGCCAGCATTCATCCAGGCTGAAGGGCTCCACCAGGTCTGTGAACCGGCAGTAAATCTCCTGGGCCATGCGGGAGTACTCCGCGTACCGCTCCCGGTGGGGTTTTACCAGCTGAAGCCCGGGGCATTTCCGCATGGCCTGCCAGATGGGCTCCGCTGTCTGCACCCCCATTTTCTTGGCCAGCATATTTTTGGCCAGGATAATGCCGTGGCGGCTCTCCTTGTCCCCGGCCACAGCCATGGGCACGTCCCGGTACTCCGGGGCGAACAGTGTCTCCACCGAAGCGTAGAAGTTGTTCATGTCCACATGTAAGATGCCGTTTTCCACGGGGAACCCTCCTGATCGAACGTGTGTTTGTGTTTATTATAGAACATGTGTTCTGAATTTGCAAGAGGCAATTTCCCCAGGGCAGAAAAAGATCCCCTGCCGCAGGGCAGGGGGTCCGTTTTCCATAGTTTTTGAAACTCAATAGTTTTCGGCCTTGATCTGGAAGTAGGCCTGGGGATGGGCGCACACGGGACACACCTCGGGGGCCTTCTTGCCGATGACGATGTGGCCGCAGTTGGCGCACTGCCAGATCACGTCGCCATCCCGGGAGAACACCAAGCCGTCCTCCAGGTTCTTCACCAGCTTGAGGTAGCGCTCCTCGTGCTCCTTCTCAATTTTGGCCACGCCCTCGAACAGGTCGGCAATGTGGTCAAATCCTTCTTCCCGGGCGGTCTTGGCAAAGCCGGCGTACATGTCGGTCCACTCATAGTTCTCACCGGCAGCGGCATCCTTCAGGTTGTCGATGGTGTCGCCAATGCCGCCGTGGAGCAGCTTGAACCAGATCTTGGCATGCTCTTTCTCGTTGTTGGCGGTCTCCTCAAACAGGGCGGCAATCTGCACATAGCCGTCCTTTTTGGCCTTGCTGGCGTAATAGGTGTACTTGTTCCGGGCCTGGGACTCCCCGGCAAACGCGGTCATCAGGTTGGCCTCAGTCTTAGAGCCTTTCAGTTCGGGCATGGTCATGTTCCTCCTTAAAGAAAATTTGGAAACTCCTGGATGTTTCTAAACTTAGTATAAGCCTTTTACATCTAAATGTCAAGGATATTTTTAAGAATAATTCTTATTTTTTAACAGGGCCTTGAAATGCTTGAAATGTAAATTTATCGTGAAGGGTGGGCGGCGGCGGTTGAAAAACGCACGGGGCAAAGGTATACTAAAATAGAACGGCCGCCCCCTGGGGGCCGGCCCCTTGAAAGGATGTGTTTTGGGTGCTGTTCCAAAAGTTCCAGCAGTTCATGTATGGGCGCTATGGCGGGGACAAATTCAGCTTGTTCCTGCTGGTGATAGCTTTAGTATTGTCCCTTTTCGGCGCTTTATTCTGGCCCATTGCCCTGGTGGCCGACGTTGTCTTTCTCTATGTGCTCTTCCGCATGTTCTCTCGGAATCATGCGGCCCGCCAGCGGGAATACTACGCCTTTATGAAGGTGTGGGGGCCGGTGGAGCAGTGGTTTCGGTTCCAGCGCACCCGCTTTCGAGAGCGGAAAACCTATAAGTATTTTCACTGCCCGCACTGCCGGCAGCGCCTGCGGGCGCCCCGGGGGCGGGGGAAGATCCAGGTCACCTGCCAGAAGTGCCATAACGTCTTTGTGACAAAGACATAAAAGGCCGAAAGGAAAAGGCAGGGGAAGCGGCCCGGCGGGAAACCGGGCTTTTGGAAAAGGAGGAGTGTTCATGCGCCTGAAGGATATTGGCATCAGCCTGCGGGATGAGAAAAAGGTGCTGCGCAACGGCATGATCCTGTTGGTCTTTGCCGCGGTGCTGGTGCTGGTTTTAATGCGGTTTGACCAGGTGTGGGGGGCGGTGCTCACGGTGGTGGGTACGGTGGCCCCGGTGTTTTACGGCATTGTGCTGGCCTATATCCTCAATGTGTTCGTGCATTTCTTTGAGGATGTGGCCTTCAAACCCCTGCAAAACGTCAAATCCAAGCTGTGGAAGAGGGTGCGCCGCCCGCTGGCGGTGGCCTTGGCTTACCTGCTGGTGGCCCTGGTGCTGGTGTCCATCATCGCCTTCATTATCCCCGGCCTGATTGAATCCATGGGGATTTTGGCCGATACGGTCCAGCAGACGGTGCCCGGCTATGTCACCAGCGCCATGGACTGGCTGAACGAATTTGCTCAGGAAAATGACCTGACCTTTATCCAGGATTTCCTGCGGAACTTCAACTGGAGCAACGTGCTCTCCAGCGCCAGCGCCGTGCTGCGGGATTTCCTCTCCTCCCTGGTAGGGGTCACCATCAACGTGGCCTCCGGGGTGTTTGCCGCGGTGATGGGTTTCATTTTCTCCGTATACATGCTGATGGGCAAGGAAAAACTGCTGCGGGGGGTCAAGTCCACGCTGCTGGCGTTCCTCCCCCGGCCCACAGCCCAGAAAATTGGCCAAATCGCCACGCTGACCAACCGCATGTTCTTCAACTTTATTCGGGGCCAGCTGCTGGAGTGTGTCATTCTGGGCTCCCTGTGTTATGTGGGCATGAGTATTTTGCAGCTGGATTATGCCCTGCTCATCTCTTCCGTGGTGACTTTGGGGGCACTGATCCCTATTTTGGGCGCTTACATTGGCGCGGCGGTGGGAGTGCTCATCCTGCTGCTGGTCCACCCCATTGACGCCCTGATTTTCCTGATCTTCCTGCTGATCCTCCAGCAGGTGGAGGGCAACATGATCTACCCCCGCGTGGTGGGCTCCTCCATTGGCCTTCCCCCCCTGTGGACCCTGTTCGCGGTGGTGTTCTGGGGCGGCGTGCTGGGAATCCCCGGCATTCTTTTCGGCACACCTGCCACGGCGGTGATCTACCAGCTGCTGCGCACCTCGGTGCGCAGCAGGCTGCGGCAGAGGAATATTGATCCCAAGGATCCCCAGTTCCCTCTCCCGCCCGAGGAGGACGAGGCTTCGCAGATGCCTGACCAGCAGCGCTTGGACGATGTGTGAGACACCAGAGTGTGAAAAAAGCCCGGCAGAGATTATCTGCCGGGCTTTCTCTTATGGCTTGCACACTTTGCAGGCGCTGCGGCCAGAGGCAATGGCTTCTGCAATGGTTCCGCGAATCAAGTTTTTGGAGTTGTCGATCGTCGGGCAGGTGGGGCGGTGATAGGCTTTTCCCGAAGGCGTCCAATACACGATATTCGAGGCAGGGGTGGAAGGAGTTGGCGTAGGCCGCACAGTGGGCCGGGGCGTGGCAGTGGGAGAAGGAGTCGCTGTGGGAGCAGGGGTAGCCGTAGGCGCTGGTGTGGCAGTGGGCTCTGGAGTGGGCAGCAGCTCGGTCTTGACCAGCACCTTCTCCGCGTTGTGGAGGATGGCGGCAATCTGGGCGCGGGTGGCAGTGCCCTGGGGATTCAATTTGCCGTCGCTGCCGTTTATAATGCCCTGGGAGGTGGCCCACTTCAGGGGTTCCACGGCGTAGGAGGATACGGCGGAGGTGTCCGGGAAGCTGTTGTAAACCGAAGCGCTGTAGCTGGTGTCGTTGCCGGTGCGCTTGGCGTAGTTGTACAGCATGGTGGCGGCCTGCTCCCGGGTGACAGAGTTCTCCGGGCCGAACTTCCTGCCGCCCAGGCCGGAGACAATGCCATTTTCCGTGGCCCAGTTAATGCGGGAGGCGTAGTACTCAGAAGCGGGCACGTCGTCAAACCGGCTGCCCGGGTACAGGCCGGTGTCGATGCCGGTCATGTTGCCCAGCACGGTGACGAACATGCCCCGGGTCATGGAGGCCTCCGGCCCAAAGGTGGTTTGGCTGGTGCCGTTGAGAAGCCCGTTTTCCGCCACATAGTCCACATGGGTGTAAAACCAGTCGCCAGAGTCCACGTCGGTGAACTGCTCCACGCTGGCGGCGGAAGCCGGCCACACCGCGGTGGAAACCAGCAGCGCGCCGGAGAGCAGCAAAGCAATGAATTTCTTTTTCATAATCTATGCCTCTTTTCTGAAAAAGTGGCCGCGGTGGGTGCCGCGGCGCTGCACAAAACGCGAAAACAGGGCCATCCCGAAAGGGATAGCCCTGTTTTTGGTGACCCATCGGGGATTTGAACCCCGGACACCCTGATTAAAAGTCAGGTGCTCTGCCAGCTGAGCTAATGAGTCATGGAAGCTGTCCAAGATGGACAGCTTATTTATTATAGCAAGGAAATCCCGCTCTGTCAACCGTAATTTATCGAACCACGAAATGCTTCATAAAGCTGTCGCCGTCGTAGTTGTTGGCGTAGTCGTAGGCGGAGAGATCAATGCCGCCGTGCATCAGCAGGGCGCCGGAATAGGCTTTGCCGGTTTCCTCGTCCACATAGATCTTGTCGGGGTCCAGGCCCGCCAGGCACACAGATTGATACAGGTTGGGGGGGCGCCGCATGATGACCCGGCAGAACAGGGCCTCGTTTTTATCCGGGCTGACGAACTGCCAGTCGGCCAAATAGGGGTTCTCCGTGGGGGCAGTCAGGCGGTACAGGTCGCCAAAGTGGATGAGGTCATAGTACTTGTGGTAGTCAGCCACCTGCTGCAGCACCACTTCCCGCTCCTCATCGGTCAGTTCAGTGCGGGGGTCCAGCTCATAGCCAAAGGTGCCGCTCATGGCTACCACGCCCCGGGTCTTTACGCTGGCCCGGCTGTTGGCAGAGACATGGGCGCCCATCGCCGCCACAGGGTAGCACAGGGAGGCGCCAAACTGGATGGTCAGCCGCTCGATGGGGTCGGTGCAGTCGCTGGTCCAGATCTGGGGGGCATAGTAGAGCATGCCCGCGTCAAAGCGGCAGCCGCCGGAGGAGCAGTTCTCCAACAGGATGTGGGGGAACGCGGTGGTGATGCGGTCCATCAGGTCGTAGACGCCCAGCACATACCGGTGGAAGAACTCGCCCTGCCGTTCGGGGGGCAGGGTGGCGCTGGCCGCCTCGGTGATATTGCGGTTGCAGTCCCACTTGATGTAGTCGATCTTGTTCTGGGAGAGTACGTTGTACATCTGCTGGAAGATGTTGTCCCGCACATCCTTGCGGGTCATGTCCAGCACGCACTGGTACCGGGAGATGGAGTGCTCCCGCCCCTTGGCGCGGATGGCCCAGTCCGGGTGGGCCCGGTACAGGTCGCTGTCGGGATTGACCATTTCCGGCTCGTACCAGATGCCGAATTTCAGCCCCAGGGCGTTGACCCGCTCGATCAGATGGGACAGGCCGCCCTTGAGCTTCTTCTCGTTGACATACCAGTCGCCCAGGCCCCGCAGGTCGTCATTGCGGGTTCCGAACCAGCCGTCATCCATCACCAGCATCTCAATGCCCAGCTTCTTGGCCTCTTGGGCAAAGGCCACCAGCTTGTCATCGTCAAAGTCGAAGAACGCGGCTTCCCAGCTGTTGATGAGCAGGGGGCGCTTCTTCTTGGCCCATTCGCTGCGGCACAGGTGGTCCAGGTAGAAGTGGTGGAAGGTGCGGCTCATGGCACCCAGGCCCTTGTCCGAATAGACCAGCACGGCCTCGGGGGTCTGGAAGCTCTCGCCGGGCTCTAAGCGCCAGCGGAAGTCCGTGGGGTTGATGCCCATGAGCACCCGGGTGGTGCCCCGGGTATCCACTTCTGTGTCAATGGCGAAGTTGCCGCTGTAGATAAAGTTCATGCCCCACACTTCTCCCGATTCCTCCGTCGTAGAGGGGCGGGCAAAGGCTACAAAGGGGTTGTGGTTAGAGCCGGTCATACCCCGCTTGGACTGGATGGAGGTGATTCCGTGCTGCAGGGCGCGGCGCTCGGTGTTGTTCTCGTTCCACCACTTGCCCCACAGGTGCACCATATCCAGGTCCATGGTGGGCAGCTCCACGCAGGAGCTGTACGCCCGCTCCAGCACCACAGGGGCCTCTCCGCCGTTCTCCAGGCGCACGCTGCGGGTGATGACGGGGTAGTCCTCAAACACGGTGTACAAAAGGGTGGCTTTCACACCGGTGACAGCGTCAACGGCCTCCACTTCCAGGGTTTGGGCCTGCCCCTCCTGGGCGAAGGTGGCGGGCAGCCCGGGCAGGGAGGGCTTGCCGTCGTAAATTTTATGGGAGACATAGCGGATGTCCGTCACCGCGTCCCCGCTGCCGCCCCGCACAGAGAGGGCGGAGATGCGGAAATCCCCGGCGCCGTTGGTGGGATACTCGAAGGGCTGAATGTCCGGGGAGAAGAACAGGTCCTCCACCTTGGGGTTATAGGGGCTCAGGGAGTCGAACTTGCCCCGGTACATCAAATAAGAGAGGTCGGTGTCCGGGAGCTTGGCGCCGTAGTACAGGTGTACCAGGTAGTTTTCCTGGTAGACCATGAAGGCGTAGGTGGATACGCTGGTATCCAGCTTAAAGACATGGTGCTGCTGGTCAAAGGTGATCGGCATGGCATTTACCCCTTTCCAAATCAAAATTCCGGTTTCTTTTGTCTATCTTATCACAGATTCCCGGGCTGCGCAAGCGTCAGGCGGGCTTTCCGTTACCACCCAAAAAGGTGGCTCAGTCCCACAAGGTCCAGGGTGGTAAGAGAGGCGTCGCCATCCAGGTCCGCCGCCCGGCGGTAGGGGTCCTCCCCGCCCACGGATTCCCCGTTTAGAAGGAGCCGCTGGGCCCGGCGCAAGTCCGACCGGGAGACCGTGCCGCTGCCATCGGTGTCTCCCAGAACCACCAAGGTGTAGTCACCCGCGGTCATGCCGGTGGCCAGCCGGCCAGAGGTCACGGCCTCCCCCTCGGGGGTTTGGATCAGCACGGCGTCCGGCGCGAAGTAGGCCAGCAGTGTGTCCACCGTGACACCCTGGGGCATGAGAAGGTAGCTGTCCTCCTGCACAATCCCCTCCGGTGTGGGAGGAGGGCTGGGAGAGGGGGACTCTGTGGGCGCAGGGGTTGGGGTGGGTGTCGGAGAATCCGTGGGTTCCGGAGAGGGAGTAGGCTCTGGGGGAGGAGTAGGTTCCGGAGAGGGCGTGGGCTCCGGCGTAGGCGGCGTGGGAGTGTCTTCCGGCTCCAGCGAGGGGGCAGGGGAGGGAGCGGGCGTCTCAGAAGGAGCGGGTGTAGGCGTTGGCTCCGGTGTGGGCTCGGGCGATGGGGTGGGCGGTTCCTGATAGAACTGGATTGGCAGAAACCAATAGGCGTTCTCCTCCTGCCACAGGACACCGCTGCCGCACAGGGCCAGCAGCTCGCCCTTTACGGGCACAGAGCCCACAGCCTCTCCCGCCAGGGTGGCGCACTCCACCGAGAGGTCCCCCGCGCTGGGGAACAGGAACTGCCCGTCCCGGTCCAAAGCGTAGTGGAGCGGGGAGTAGGGCATATCTACGAAGAACCCCAGATCCACCGGTTCCACGGTTTCGGCGCTGTATTGGTACAGGCCGCCCAACTGGTCCAGGAAATGCTCCTCCCCCAGCAGACAGAAGGGGGAGGAGAAAAGGAGGCAGGAGTTCCAGGCGCTGGGATCTTGCGAGGGGCCCCAGAAAAATTCGGAGGCCGTGAAGGCGGCCGCCGTGCCCTGGGGAGTGGCCTCCAAAAAGCTGACGCCAGTGCAGCCCTCCACTTGCCGCGGCTCCCCTCCCAGGTCAGAAAACCACAGGGAGCCTTGGGCATCCGTGTAATAAAAACGCCCCGCCCCGTCGCAGTCGAAAAGCGCGCGCTCTTCCACAGCGGCGGGCAGGGCCCATCCACCTACAAGGTTCAATTCAGGCAGGGAAAGCTGCGAGAGGACAGCCCCATTTTCCCCTTCTTCCAGGGCAAACACAGAGTCTCCCCGCAGGGCAGCCCACACAAGGCGGCCAGAAAAGCCGGTTTGGGAAGCGGCCTGGCCGGTGCGGCGATCCAGAGCCATCACCGCGCCGGAGCCGGCCTCGCTGCCGCCATAGGCCAGCAGGCACAGGTCCTCCCACTCTTCCAGCAGGTAGACCGCGCCGCCTTGGGGCACAGCCGCAATCTGTACGGGCAGGGGCCCACCGCTGGTAAAAAGGGCCAGCATAGAGAGAAGAGCCAGCAGGGCGCAGAGTGAAAGGGCAGTCCGCAGCCAGCCCCTTGTGAGGTGAACCCTCCAGCGTGCAGTTGCCTTCCTCTTCATGCCCGCGCCTCCCCTCGGCTTCCATCCAGGGGGCAAAAGCGCCCCGCTTCTTTTAAGACCGGTGTTCCCGCTCTTGAAAATACTCCCTTGCCAGCGCGGTGTCCCCTGTAAGGGTGGCCATCACCAGCTGATAGAGCCCTTCCGGGTCCTGGAAAAAGCACTCCCGCACCATCTCTGCCTGGGCCTTGTCCGGCACATAAAGGGAGAGGGTCATCAGGTCGGTGTCCCCGCCGGACACATGGCAGGTGACCTGAAGGCCCTGTTCTGTCTCCCGCAGGTCCACCCGGTTCTCCCGTTGGGCCTTGGCATGGGCCAGCAGGGTGAAAGCTGCCTTCAGGGCTTTGTCCCGCACAGAGAGGGGCAGGGTGGCATCCAGGGAGTGGGCGATTTCCCGCCCCGCCGCCGTGACGGTGTAGCAGCCGTCGGGCTCTTGGACCACATTGCCCTGGGCCACCAGAGAGGCCAGGGCGTCCTCCGCCTCAAAATAGTTGGCCAGGCCCTTTTCCTGGATGATGCGCGTCAGGTCTTGGCGGGCCAGAGGGGCATTCACGCTGGCCAGGATATAGCAGAGCAAAATGCGGATATCGTTTTTGTTCCAAAGGCCGCCGGGCTCCACCCCGGCGCTGAAAGCGTCCTGCTTCATGGCAGAGGTCCTTTCTTCTAATATAGCTGTTATCAGTATAGCGATTTTTAGAGAAAATAGCAAGGGGTTTTAAGCGGGCAGGCAGAAAATCCGGCTGCCCCGGCAGTGGGTCATTGGGGGTTGCGGCTGGCGCCCATCAGCTTCCGGTTTTTCACAATGACCACCAGCCGGAAGGCCAGAATGCTGCCCTCCGTCACGCTGGTGAGCAGGCACAGTGTCACCAGGTTGATGCCCACGGTGAACCAAAGCAGCAGCGCCCCCAGCAGGTACACCGCTGTGCCGAACACCACGGCGATGTTGGCGTATTTGGCCAGCCCCATGGCCCCCAGGGTGGGGTAGCCCAGCACATAGTTGGGGAAAGAGAACACGGCCACAGGGATGAGCAGCCGCAGGGGCAGCACCACCTGAGAGCCCTCTGCCCCCAGCCAGAACACCAGCAGGGGCTCGGCAAAGAGAAACACCACGGCGCAGCCCAGCAGGATCACCGGGTAGACAATGAGCATGGCTTTCTTGATGAGGCTGAAATTCTTGTGCTTCATCATGTGGGGGTACAGGCTGTCCGCAATGGGGGACATGCCGCTTTTCGCCGCGCCGATGACCTTGTCCGCGTTGGCGTACAGGCCGGTGGCGGCGGGCCCCGCCAGGGAGTTGAGCAGAATGCCGTTTAAGTTGGAGTTGATGGAGGCCGCCACCTTGGAGAGGAAGAATTGAGAGGAATCCTTCAGTTCTACCCAAATCTCGCGCCAGGTGACCCGGCAGAAGTGAATGCCCACCCTGCGGAACAGGTGCCAGTAGACAAACACAATGGCCCCCAGGTTGCCCACCGCTGTGAACAGGGGCACCAGGAAGTAATCCCCCGGCTGGTGGACAAAGAGGAAGATCATCAGGGTGGCGAAGAATTTGATGGCCACCGCCCGGATGGTGATGGTGGACATCTGCTCCAGCCCCCGGTACATAAAGTCCGGCAGCAGGGCGTAGGTGCACACGGAGATCAGGTAGAAAGCGTACACCAGCACCTGGCTCATGTCCGGCAGGGTGGGGGCGATGAAAGCGAACAGGATTAGGAACGACACCGCCATAAACATGGCCTTGGCCAGGATGACGCAGGTGAGCACCTTGTTGAGCACATTTTTATCCTCCCGGAACCGGGAGACCTTGGCGGTGGCGGAGTAGATGAAGCCGAAGTCAATGAGGATTTGGAAAAAGTTGGTGGCGTATTGGGCCGCGCTGAGCACGCCCACATTGTCCAGGCCCAGCACCCGCATCTGATAGCCCTGGGTCAAAAGCCCCAAGGCCATGTTGGAGAACTGCAGGATGTAGAGCATCACCGTGTTTTCCAAAAGCCCGCCCCGGCGGGGCCTGTTCCATTTCAGTTTCAGGTTCATAGGGTCTCCTTTCAGCCCAGCCGGCCTTTGACGGCAAACAGCAGGGCGATCAGCCCATAGCAGCGCTTTTCCAGCAGGGAGAGGAGCAGCCTGTGGGTGCGGCTTAGGCGGGAAAGGTAGGGGCACTGGCGCCAGTCCGGAAACCAGCGCTCCAGGGACTCTCGGAACTCCCGGAGCAGGGGGTGCTTCCGGTCGATGAGCAGCACCCGCACCGAGGCGGTGAGAAAGGCGTGGTACACCGCCAGGTAGCACAGCTCCTGCCGGTACCGCTCCAGCAGGCCCTGGGCCCGGAACCAAGAGAGCAGGTCCTCAAAGGCGTCTAAAATTTCCCGGTTCCGGCCGACATTCTGGTTCTTGGTGATGGAGCCCGTGCGCTGAAAGTAGTTGTAGCCTACAAAGTCCAAAAACACCACTTGCTTGGACTGGGCCAGCAGCTTGGGCGTGGTGCGCATGTCCTCATACCACACCCGGGGCGGGAAAAGGATTCCCGTGCGCGCCAACAGCTCCCGGCGGTACAGGCGGATGCAGGCGGAAGGAGAGGCGAGCAGCAGGTCTGGCTGCTGTTTCAGGGAGAGGGCCCGGCCCTTGGGCGCCTCCTCCAGGAAGGTCTGGAGAGTGCGGCCTGCCTCGTCCACCGAACGGTAGCCGAATACCACCAGGTCAGCTTCTTCCCGCAGGCCGGCCTCCAGGGCCTTTTCCAAGGTCTGGGGCTCAATCCAGTCATCGCTGTCCACCAGCAGGAGCCAATCTCCCACGGCGGCCTGGATGCCCGTGTTCCGGGCGCCGCCCAGGCCCTGGTTTTCCTGGTGGATGACCCGGACGCGCCCGTCCTTTTCCGCCAGCTTGTCGCACAGCCCGCCGCTGCTGTCGGTGGAGCCGTCATCCACCAGCAGCAGCTCAAAATCCGGCTCTGTCTGGGCCAGAATGGAGTCCACGCATTTTATTAGGTAATTCTCCACGTTGTAAACCGGTACGACCACGGTTGCTTTTGGCAATCGAAACACCTTGCTTTCCCATGTATTTCACCGTTCAAGAAATTCCAGCTTAAAACCTTATTATACACATTCCCTGGGGGTTTTGCAAATTTGAGGGAAATTGCAAAGTCTGCTTGACAAGATATGCAAAGTATACTATACTAAAATTGCAAAGCGAGCTTTGCGATCCAAGAAAAGGGGGGAGCGGCTATCAAGACACGTATCCCAGAGCTGAGAAAGGAGAGAAAGCTCTCCCAGGAAGAACTGGCGCGGGCGGTGGGCACCACCCGGCAGACCATCACCTCCATCGAGGTGGGGCGCTACACCGCCAGCCTGCCCCTGGCCTACAAAATCGCCCATTATTTTGGCCTGACTATCGAGGAGGTATTCGACTTTTCAGAACTGGAAGGAGAGGTGCGCCGTGGAAGAGTATAAACAGAGATTGAAGCGGCAGAACGTCCTGCTGTGGATTGGCATTGTATTGCTGGTGGTCCTGGATGTGCTGGTGGGCATCTTTTGGGACAGCCTTGGCTTTTTGGATACCCGCTTGATGACAGAGAGGGCCCGCCACATGCAAAGTATGCTGCTGTTTGGCTTCCTTGTTTACTTTGTGGTAAAGCTGGTGGGGAACAAGCGCCGGCTGAAAAACCTGTGGCAGTATGAGGAGGAGGCCCGCTGGCAGAAGGACGAGCGGCGCATCCTCATTGGGGAGAAGGCCGCCAAGCTGGCGGCGGATGCGGCCCTGGCGGGGCTGGTGGTGGCGGCGTTTGTCGTCAGCCTGTACAACATGGACGCGTTCAACGCCCTGTATTACACCTTGGTGGGCTTCGTGCTGCTGCGGTTTGGCTGCTGGCTCTATGTCCGTCGGAAATATTGACCGCCCCCGCCGGATGTGCTACAATAAGCAAAAGTGCGCGGCGGGTGCGCCCGGGGCGGCTTGAAAATGCAGAACAGAAAGAGTGGATTGACACATGGTTAAGATCGTGACCGACAGCTCCTGCGACCTCAGCCCCAAGCGCTGCGCGGAGCTGGGCGTGGATATGCTGCCCATCACTGTAAATTTTGGGGAGGAGAGCTACCGGGCCAATATCGACATCTCCAACGAGGAATTCTACGAAAAGCTGGCCGCCGCAGAGGAGCTTCCCCACACCGCCCAGATCACCCCGGCCCAGTTCCAGGAGATCTTTATGCCCTACAAGGAAAGCGGCGATGACGTGGTGTGCCTGTTCATCTCCTCCAAGATGAGCGGCACCTTGCAGTCGGCCCGGGTGGCCGCCAATATTTTAGGGGCGGAGAACATCCTGTTGCCCGATACCCTCCACGTCACCTTCGCCTTGGGGCTGCTGGTGGAGGAGGCGGTGAAAATGCGGGACGCCGGCCTTTCCGGCCCCCAGATTGTGGAGAAGATCCAAGAGCTCATCCCCCGCATCCGGCTGTTCGCCATGATTGAGGATTTGAAATACCTGAAGATGGGCGGGCGGCTTTCGGCCACCAGCGCCTTGGTGGCCAGCATTTTGGGCATCTGCCCCATCATCACCCTGAAGGACGGCCTGGTGGAAGTGGTGGGAAAGGCCCGGGGCAAGAAGGCCGCCTTTGCCGCCATTCGGAAATTTGTGGAAAAAGAGCCCATCTCCAGCGACTATTGCGTGATGGTCGGCAACGCCAACGTGCCGGAGAACAGCAAGGCCTTTGAGGAGTATATGGAGGACCTGCTGAAAAAGCGGGAGGTTCATGTTTCGTCCATTGGCAGCATTGTGGGCACCCACACCGGCCCGGGGGCCGTGGGTCTGGCCTATATCAAAAAGTGAACGGGAGCGGGCCCACGGGCCCGCTTTTTGCTAAGGAAGGAGGCGCGGCATGGAAAAAGAGACCCGGCGCAGGCTGCTGCGGGTGGCGTTGGCAGCCTTAGCGCTGGCTGCTGCTGCGGCGCTGTTTTTGGCCCTGGGGCCCCCTTGCCTGATCTTGAAGTCCACGGGGCTCTACTGCGGGGCTTGCGGCTTCACCCGCATGGTGGAGGAGCTGCTTCAGGGCAATGTGGGGGCGGCCTTCCGCCAGAACCCCTACATGTTTGCCCTCCTTCCCCTGGCAGGGGCTTACCTGGCGGGAGAGGCGGCCTGCTATCTCCGGCAGCGGCCGCCCTTGTGGAAACGGAAATGGATGCAGGCGCTGCTGGCAGTGGCAGTGGGGGCGGGGATTGTGTTTACCGTGCTGCGGAACCTGCCGGGTTTTGAGGCCTTGCGCCCCCAGTAACCGGGCTGGGAGATTTGTGTGAAAAGGGGGAACGGACCGTGAAGGGAAAGCTAGGCTGGCTGGGTGAAAAGCTCTGCCTGGGCTTTGGCCTGCTGTTTTCCGGCGTTGTGCTGGTGCAAACATTCCTCACCGCCTGCCGGGGCGGGGGATACGTTCTCTTCTTCGCGGCGGGCGCGCTGGGGATGGGGGCGCTGGTGCTCCTGGGCCTGCGGTTTCTAAAGCCGGCAAAGGCCTATCCCCTGGCCCTGTGTTCCCTGCGGTTTCTCATTGCCCTGGGGGTCATCCTGGTGTTCGGCGCCCAGCCGGTGCAGGATTTCAAGACCATGTATGACGCCGCTTGCCAGATGGCCCGGGGCAGCGGGGATTATTTGCAGAACGAGTACTTCTACAACTGGGCCTACCAAACGGGCTTCACCGCCTATGAGGCCCTGGTAATCCGCCTGTTTGGGGAGGGGCTTCTTCCCCTGCAGCTGCTCAACGCCCTGTGGATGGCGGGCACGGGCTGCCTGGTGTACAGCATTGCCCGGCGGTTCCTCCCGGAGACGGGGGCCATGACGGCCTCCCTGCTCTATGCCTTGTACCCGGCGCCTTATTTTCTGGCCGCGGTGCTGACCAACCAGCACATCGCCGTGTTCTTCTATTACTTGGGCTTTTGGCTGCTGGTGCGGCGGGAGCGGCTCTCCCCGCTGCGGGGGGTGCTGGCAGGGGTTTGCCTTTCCCTGGGCAATGTGATGCGTCCCCTGGGGGCGGTGATTGTGCTGGCCCTGCTGTGCTGGGCGGCGGTGCGGATGCTCCGCTGGAAGGGCCCCGGCGTGCTGCGGGAGGGAGGCTTGCTTCTGGCCGCGGCGGTGGCCTATTACGCCAGTGGGGAGCTGTTCAACTGGCTGGTGCGCGCCACAGGCCTGAACCCGGAGGGCCTGGCCAACCACCTGCCCCTGTGGAAGTTTGTTTTGGGCTTCAACTTGGAATCGGGCGGCGCCTGGAACCAGGCGGACTACGACGCCTATTACCTCCTCCCCCGGGAGGAGGCCCCCGCCGCTATGCGGGCGGCTGTGGGAGAACGCCTGTCCTCTTTGGGGGCTTCCGGCTTTTTGGAGCTGTTCTGGAAGAAGAGCCAGACCATGTGGGGCTCTTTGGAATACCTGTACTGGGGCTTTGGCCATTTGGAAGGCAGCGTCCAGGTGCTGGGAGGGCTGACCCTCTCTCAATGCCTGAACGCGTTGAATTACTTTGACCGGGGCGTGTTTTTCCTGGCGTTTTTCCTGGCGGCTGCGGCGTTGCTCCTGTGGCTCCGGCGGGGCGCGGGGGAGGGGCTGCGCCTGCCGGTCATGCTCTCGTTCCTGCTTTGCGGGTATTACGCCGTGCACCTGCTTATCGAGGTCCAGTCCCGCTACCGGTATTTTCTCATGCCGGTGGTGTTCCTGCTGGCGGGCGCGGGCGCGCAGCAGCTGCTCCGCTGCTGGCAGGGCCGGAGTTCCCGGGGGGCGGGGCAGAAAAACACAGCCCCTGACAGGGAGGGCCGGCATTTTTTGGAAAAAACCGGGAAAGGGCCTTGACTTAAAGTGTCCTTCAAGGGCTATAATCAAATAAAGATTTCTGTAAAAATGCCCCATCGGGCGAGGGAGGAACGGACAATATGGCAGAAAAATATTTGGGAGAGAGCATTAAAAACCTGGGCTTTGGCCTGATGCGCCTGCCCATGAAGGGCGACGAGATCGACATGGAGCAGACCAAGCGCATGGTGGATGCCTTCATGGCGAAAGGGTTTACCTACTTTGACACGGCCTATGTGTACATTGGCGGCAAGAGCGAGGTGGCCTTGAAAGAGGCTGTGGTGGACCGCTATCCCCGGGACAGCTTCCAGTGCGCCACCAAGCTGCCTCTTTGGGATTTGAAGGACCCCGGCGAGATGGAGAAAATCTTTCAGGAGTCCCTGGACCGGGCCGGCCTGGAGTATTATGATTTCTACCTGCTTCACGCCCTGAGCGCCGAGCGGGAAAAGCAGGCCGACGAGCTGGGCGCCTGGGACTTTATGAAAAAGCTGAAGGCGGAGGGCCGCGCCAAGCACATCGGCTTCTCCTTCCACGACACTGCCGAGGCTTTGGAGCACATCCTGCAGAACCATCCGGAGATGGAGTTTGTACAGCTGCAGATCAACTATGTGGACTGGGAGAGCGAGAGCGTCCAGTCCCGCAAGTGCTATGAGGTGGCCCGCAAGTACAACAAGTCCGTCATCATCATGGAGCCGGTGCGGGGCGGGTCTTTGGCCATTATGCCGCCCCAGGTGCAGGAGGTCTTTAAGAAGGCCGAGCCGGAGATGAGCGTGGCCTCCTGGGCCATCCGCTACGCCGCTTCTTTGGATGGGTTGATTACGGTGCTCTCTGGCATGTCCACCGAGGAGCAGCTGAATGACAACGTCTCCTACATGGAGAATTTCCAGCCCCTGAACGAGGCCGAGCGCGCCACCGTGCAGCAGGTGGTGGATATCCTGAACAGCCTGCCCACCATCCCCTGTACCGCCTGCAAGTACTGCGTGGATGGATGTCCCCAGAAGATCAACATTCCCGGGATCTTCAAGACCATGAACGACCTGACCCTCTACAACAACGTGGAAGGCGCCAAGCGCTCCTATGAGAATGTCACCAAGGAGGGCGGCAAGGCCGGGGACTGCGTCCAGTGCGGCGCCTGCGAGGCCCACTGCCCCCAGAAGATCCAGATTATCGAGACATTGAAGAAGGCTGCCCAGACCTTTGCGTAAGCAGCGCGATAGACATACCAAGGCCGGACCCGTGGGGTCCGGCCTTTTGCGCTTTGGGGAGAGGCGGAAGAGGGAGGGGGAAGGGGTGGATGGGGAGAAAAGGGCAGCGGCGGCTGGAAGACAGAATTTTACGGAATCTTTGCTTTTTTCAAATCACTGTGCTATAATACCCGTAACTATGGTCATAAACGAGCGATGAAGCCTTCATTCACATCTTTTTTCTGCATAAGGACGGTATTGCCATGCACACCATCAAAAAGCTGAAGCGGACCATCGTCTTCATTTTGAAGCTGGCGCTGTTTGCCTCTCTGTTTGGCATCTTTTTCGGCATTTTCGGCATCAACAACCCCTGGCTGTTCAACCTCTCCCGGACCACGGGCGTCACCATGGTGACCTTTGTGGTGCTGGGCATCGCGTTAATGCAGGTCTATGGCGGCTATGCCATCGGCACCCAGAAGAGCCGCCCCATCGTGCACTCCATGGCCTTGGCCACCATCATCACCGACTTGGTCACCCACCTGCAGCTCTCCATTATGAACACCAGCGAGAAGAACAACGACCACTTCGTTTACGAGACGCCGGAGCGCCTGCTGCTGGTGATTCTGCTGCAGCTGGTAGTGATTGTGTTCTTCGCCTACTTTGGCAACTACATCTACTTTTCCATTGAGCCGCCGGAGAAGTGCTGTGTCATCTCCTCCTCCCGGCAGAGCCTGGGGAACATCATCCCCAAGGTAGACCGCTTCCGCAAGCAGTATGAGCTGGATGAAATCGTCCGCTATGATGACCCCCATGTGCTGGATGTCATCGCCCGCAATGACACGGTGTTCCTCTATGATGTGCCCATCAAGGAGCGCATCCACCTGATTGAGTACTGCTATCAAAAACAGAAGAATATCTATTACAACTTCGAGATGATTGACGTGGTCAGCCAGGGGGCCAAGTACGTTACCCTGGATGACAAGTCCCTGGTGATGTACACCGCCAAGGACCTGACCATGGAGCAGCGCATCGCCAAACGGCTGATGGATTTGGTCCTCTCCCTTGTGGGCCTGGTCATCGCCAGCCCTATCATGCTGGCCTGCGCCATCGCCATCAAGGCCGAGGACGGGGGCCATGTGTTTTATAAGCAGAAGCGCCTGACCAAGTACGGCCGGGTGTTCGAGGTGTACAAGTTCCGCACCATGAAGGAGGAAAACTCCATCCACAAGTCCGTTACGGAGAACGACGACCGCATCACCAAGGTGGGCAAGTACCTGCGGAAGTTCCGTGTGGACGAGCTGCCCCAGCTGCTGAACATCCTCAAGGGGGACATGACCGTGGTGGGCCCCCGGCCGGAAATGTTGGAGAACGTGGAGAAGTACACCGAAGAGCTGCCGGAGTTTTCCTACCGGCTGCGGATGAAGGCGGGCCTGACGGGCTTAGCGCAGATTTCCGGCAAATACAACACCTCTCCCAAGGACAAGCTTGTGATGGACCTGATGTATATTGAGAACTACAGCATCTGGATGGACATTAAGCTGATTTTCCAAACCGTCACTGTGTTCTTAAAGGCGTCGGAGAGCACCGAGGCCTTCGGCAGCCAAGAGCTGTACGATTTTGACGAGGACCGGGAGCGTAAGCGCAAGGCGGCCCAAGAGGGGAAAGACGCCCCCAAAAACGGGGAAAAAGGGAAGAAAGGGTGAGCCACATGGCCATCAAGGAATATTTGCGCCGGGTGTTTCCCGGCACGGCAGAGGAGTTCTGCCAAAAAGCGGGCCAGGCCATGGTTTCGGGGAAGCGGCTGTTCGTCATCACCGCCAACCCGGAAATCCTCATGCACGCCGGGGAAGACCCGGCCATCCGGGAAATGCTGCTGGATGAGGAGACTGCCGTGGTGCCTGACGGCATCAGCGTGGTAAAGGCCATGAACCTGCTGGGCTTCCCGGCTGCGGAGCGCATCACCGGGGTGGATTTGGCGGAAAAACTGCTGAAGCTGGCAGGGCAGCAGGGGAAGAACGTCTACCTGCTGGGCGCCAAAGAGGAGGTGGTCTCTGCTTTGGCGAAGAAGCTGCGGGACCAGTACCCCCAGATCCAGGTCCGCTACAAGAACGGATATGGGAAGGACAAGGACGCCGACTTCCGGGAGATTGAGGCGCTGCAGCCGGACCTGGTGCTGGTGGCCTTGGGCGTGCCCGCCCAGGAGAAACTCATCGCCCGGCATTTGGGACAGTTCCAAAAGGGTGTGTTCATCGGCGTGGGGGGCTCTTTCGACGTGCTCTCCGGTAGCAAGCGCCGGGCGCCGGCCCTGTTTGTCAAGACCAACACCGAGTGGCTCTACCGCATTCTGCGGGAGCCCTCCCGCCTGAAGCGCTTCTACCGGAACAACGTGCGCTTTCTGGGCCAGGTGCGGCGGGAAGCCAAGGGCTGAGGCCCGCTTGAACCCCCCGTAGGGACGTTTTGGGCCTGCTGGGTAAAGGGCTCGTTAGAAATTTGTAAGAGCTTTGTTGACAAGAATTTGAGAAAAAAACGATATAGTACGGGAAGGACGGGATACTGTGGAGAAAATCAAGGTCATGTCCGTGTTCGGCACCCGGCCGGAGACCATTAAGATGGCCCCGTTGGTCAAAGAGTTGGAGAGCCGTGAGGAGTTTGAGAGCCTGGTGTGCGTCACAGCCCAGCACCGCCAGATGCTGGACCAGGTGCTGGAGGCCTTTTCCATCACCCCCCAATATGACCTGAACATCATGCAGCCGGGGCAGACCCTTTCGGATATCACCGCCCGGGTCTTAAAGGGCCTGGAGGGGGTCATCCAGAAGGAGAAGCCGGATATGGTGCTGGTCCACGGGGACACCACCACCACCTTTGCCGGGGCCCTGGCGGCCTATTATGGGCAGACGGCGGTGGGCCATGTGGAGGCCGGCCTGCGCACCTATGACAAATACTCCCCCTTCCCGGAGGAGATGAACCGGCAGTTCGTGGGGTGCGTGGCGGACCTGCACTTTGCCCCCACAGAGGGCGCCCGGCAGAACCTCCTGCGGGAGGGCAAGCGGCCGGAGACCATCGTGGTCACCGGCAACACGGCCATCGACGCCCTGAAGACCACCGTGCGGGAGGACTACTCCGATGAAATCCTGGAGTGGGCCAAGGGCTCCCGGCTCATCGTACTCACCGCCCACCGGCGGGAGAACCTGGGCGAGCCCATGCACCGCATGTTCCGGGCTATCCGCCGGGTGGTGGAGGAGTTCCCCGATGTGAAGGTGGTGTACCCTGTCCACTTGAACCCACTGGTCCAAAAGGCCGCGGAGGAAGAGCTGGGCGGCTGTGATCGGGTGAAGCTCATCGCCCCCTTGGAGGTCATCGAGTTCCACAACCTGCTGGCCCGGTCCACTCTCATCCTCACCGACAGCGGCGGCATCCAGGAGGAGGCCCCTTCCTTGGGCAAACCGGTCATCGTCCTGCGGGACACCACCGAGCGGCCCGAGGGCATTGCCGCCGGCACCTTGAAGCTGGCCGGCACCGATGAGCAGACCATTTATTCCCTGGTGAGGGAGCTGCTCACCGACAAGGCGGAGTACGCCCGGATGAGCCACGCCAGCAACCCCTATGGGGACGGGCTGGCAAGCGCCCGCATCGCCGGCGCCATCTTGGCGTGGAAGCGCGGGCGGGCGTGAGCACCAAGAGCGCCTTGCAGTAAGGAGCCGTGGGGAAATTTCGCGTAAGGGAGCGGATATTCAGTCCATGGAAACGAAAGAACAGATAGAGCGGCCCTCTCTGGAAGAAACGGGGGCCGCGGCGGGGAAAAAATGCAGCCTGGGCTTAAGGCTGAGCCGTAAAAACCTGCTGGCTGCCGCGGGGGTGCTGGCCCTTGCGGGAGCCCTGTTTGGCTGGCAGGTGTTCCTCTATCAGACGGCGGAGGAACAGGAGCTGCCGTTAGGGGCCTTTGCGGCCTATGGGGCGGGCTTTTGGGCCCTGTCCCTCGCGACGGCATTTGTGTGCCTGTGGAAGGTGCGGCTGCCCCTGTGGGCCAGCCGGCTGGCGGGCTGGGTTCTGCTGCTGGCGCTTCCGCTGGGGGCCTTTTTTGCGGTGGACATGATCAACTCCACCCGCATTCTCACCTTTACCTTTGAGAAAATATTGGCCAACTACCTGTGCTATCTCATGGTGTTCGCCCTGCTTTATGCCATCTCCCGGCGGGTTTGGGTGACAGCCTTGGCGGGCGGCCTTCTCTTTTTGATCTTCGGCGTTGCAAACTACTTTGTGGTGCAGTTCCGGGGGCAGCCTATCCTGCCCTGGGATATCCAGGGCTTTGGCACGGCGCTGACCGTTTCCGGCGGCTACACTTATGAGCCCACCCCGGCGATGACCGTGGCGGCCATGGGCTTCCTGCTGACGGTGGCCCTGTGCGTCAAGCTCTCCCCCCGGGAGAAGCCCACCCGCTCCCTGTGCCTGGCGGAACGGGGCGCGGCCCTGGGGGTGGCGGCGGCCCTGTTCGTGATGCTCTTCCCCATGAACATCATGTCCGGGCTGGGCATTTCCGTGTGGGCCTGGAACCAGAAGACCAGCTCGGAAATCACCGGCATCACCGCGGGCTTTTTCGCCAACATCCAGTACCTGATGGTGGATAAGCCAGAGGGCTACTCTGCCACCGAAGTGGAGCAGGTCTCGGAAGAGGCCTCTCAGGTGGAGGACCCTGAGCCTGCCGGCGAGCCGGAGCAGCTGCCCACCATCATCGCCGTGATGAACGAGTCCTTTACCGACTTGGGCGCTGTGGGAGAGGACACCCTCTTCCTTTCGCAGGACAACCTCTCCTTCCTTCACTCCCTGCAGGAATCGGGAGAAGTGATTTGGGGCACGGCGTATTCCTCTGTGTATGGGGGCAATACCTGCAACAGCGAGTATGAGTTCCTGACGGGCAACACCACTGCTTTCCTCCCCACGGGAAGCAAGCCCTATCAGCAGTATGTGGATCACGACCAGACCTCTCTTGTGTCCCTGTTGAAAGATACCTACGGCTATACTTGCACGGCCATCCATCCTGGCCAGGCCAGCGCCTGGGACCGGGAAACGGCCTACGAGTACCTGGGTTTTGATGAGTTTATCGACCGGACCAAGTTCGATGTGCACCGGGAGCTGAAACGGGGCCTCACTACGGATATGTCCAGCTACCAGCAGGTGATTTACGAGTATGAGCACCGGGATGAGGACACCCCCCTGTTCCTGTTCAATGTGACCATCCAGAATCACGGCGGGTATGAGGACGAGGACTACGAGACCACCGTGCGGGTGGCCAACGCCTCTGGAAAGTATCCCCAGACAGAGCAGTATTTGAGCTTGATTCAGGAGTCCGACCAGGCGCTGGAATACTTGGTGGAGTACTTCTCCCAGCAGGAGGACCCGGTGGTCATCCTGTTCTTTGGGGACCATTGGCCCAACCTGGAGGAGGACTTCCTCACCCAGCTGCTGGGGGAGGATTCCAGCAGCCTTTCCTTTGAGAATATCATGCGGGAATATCAGGTGCCATTTTTCATCTGGGCCAACTATGACCTGGAAGGGGAGGAGATCGAGGCTGTCAGCCTGAACTACCTTTCCGGGCTGCTGCTGCGGGCCGCCGGCCTGGAGGGCACGGACTACACCAATTTCCTAGAAGAGCTGCGCCAAACGCTGCCGGTTATCACCGCGATGGGCATTATGGACAAGGATGGGAATTGGTACAAAAACGGGGACCCTACCCCCTATGACAGCCTGCTTAACGAGTACAACATTTTGGAATACAACAATGCGTTCGGAGGGAAGAACAAGTCGATGGAGACCTTTACCCTCCGGCTTGGAACGGGATAGGAGAGGAGAAACGCCCATGGCCAGGACAGCTGTGCGCCGTGCCAATGAGTGGGACGGCCCTTCCATGCTGAAGGTATACGCCCCTTATATAGGGACCCCCGCGGCTCCGGAGAAGGAGCTTCCCGCGCTACAGGACTATGTCCAGCGCATTGACCGCTATACCTACGGGCTGGGCTGGCTGCTGTGCGAGATTGACCACCAGACTGCCGGCTTCTGCCATCTGAGCGAGGACCCCTCCCATCCCGAGGACTTGTTCTCGGTGGAGATCCAGCTGTATGTGCGCCAGGATTTGCTGCGCCGCGGTGTGGGCAGCGCCCTGTGGAGCCTGATGCGGGATATGATGGAGATGGGGAACCGCCGCCGGGTGCTCTGCCGGGTGGACCGGACCAATGACCGGGCTTTGGCGTTTTTCCAAGCTATGGGGTTTGCCCCCCTGCAGGGGGAGCCTCCCCAGGAGCCGGAAAAGCTGTGGCTGGCGTACACCCTGCGCCCCTGGGCCCCCGGGGCGGAAAAGCCCACCAAGCCCTATTTGGTGGAAGCCGCGGACTATGAGGAGGCCCGGGAGCGGGCTGCGGAGCGGGTGGATGTGACCGGGCTCTGAACACGTTGGAAAGAGGCAAGGCTGGCGGAACTTCCGCCAGCCTTTTCCTTTTCCGGGACTTTTGAAGGGAGGGAAAAGCCCCGGGGACGGCCGCGCCGGGACATTGAAAAAGTTTTAACAAATTTATGAACAGGGCATTGCCAAACCGGTGGGTTCGTGCTATGATAAATGTGATTTTGATAAAATGCGGAAGAATGGTGTTTTTTCAAGATCCGACCGTTGTTAGACGCAGTTTTTATCATAATGTCATGGCGAAGGGAGGTACAACAGTATGCCAGAACCCAGTATGCTCCAAGTTGTCCTGATGGGCCTTATCACGGTGTTCATCGCGCTGATCTGCCTGATTATTATTATTGTGATCCTGGGCAAGATCATGGTTGCGGTCACCGGGAACAAGACCGTTGAGACAACCCAGGCGCCGGCTCCTGCCCCGGTGCAGGCCGCTCCCGCGGCTGCCCCGGCCCCGCAGCCTGGCAACCAGCAGGTGGTGGCTGCCATTGCGGCTGCCATTGCGGAGGACATGGGCGAGGATGTGGACCACATCCGTATCCTGTCCATCCGCCGGGTGTAACACCCACGGAAAAGAAAATGGAAACCCAAAAGTTTATCTGGAACAGAGAGGGAATCAATTATGAGAAAGTACAATGTCAATGTCAACGGCACTGCTTATGAAGTTACCGTAGAAGAAGTCAAGGGCGGCGCTGCCCCCGCTCCTGTGGCGGCCCCCGCGCCCGCTCCCGCTCCCGCTCCCGCCCCGGCCCCCGCTCCTGCGGCTGCGCCCGCCGGTACCGGTGAGCAGATCACCGCGCCCATGCCTGGCACCATTCTGGATGTGAAAGTGGCCGCCGGCCAGACCGTCAAGTCCGGCGACGTGCTGATGATCCTGGAGGCCATGAAGATGGAGAACGAGATCATGGCTCCCCATGACGGCACTATTACCGCCGTGTCCGTCTCCAAGGGCGCTGCCGTAGAAAGCGGCACACTCCTTTGCACCATCGCCTAAATCCCCTTCAAGCGAGGTGCTCCTTCCCGCAAAACTATCATAAGGAGTGAAAGAATCCAATGGACGCTATTATCAACTTTTTGCAGCAAACGGGCTTCTACATTGTGCAGCAGAACCCCCTGAGCCTTATTATGCTGGCGGTGGCCTGCGTGCTGCTCTACCTTGCAATCGTCAAAAAGTTCGAGCCCTTGCTGCTGCTGCCCATCGCCTTCGGCATGCTGCTGACCAACCTGCCCGGCGCGGGGATGTACCATGCCGAGTTCTTCGCCAACGGCGAGGTGGACTGGGCCAGCCTGGGCGCTTTGGACGGCGGCCTGATTGATTACCTGTATCTGGGCGTAAAGCTGGGCATCTATCCCTGCCTGATCTTTGTGGGCGTGGGCGCGATGACGGACTTTGGCCCCCTGATTGCCAATCCCAAGAGCCTGCTGCTGGGCGCTGCCGCCCAGCTGGGCATCTTCATCACCTTTGTGGGCGCCCGCCTGCTGGGCTTCACGGGAGCGGAGGCTTCTTCCATCGGCATCATCGGCGGCGCAGACGGCCCCACGGCCATCTTCACCACCAGCCAGCTGGCCCCGCATCTGCTTGGGCCCATTGCGGTGGCGGCGTACTCCTACATGGCCCTGGTGCCTGTGATCCAGCCTCCCATCATGAAGGCTCTCACCACCGACGCGGAGCGCAAGATCAAGATGAAGCAGCTGCGCCCTGTCTCCAAGACCGAGAAGGTGCTGTTCCCCATCATCGTCACCATCTTTGTGTCCTTCCTGGTGCCCTCGGCCGCCTCTTTGATCGGCTGCCTGATGCTGGGCAACCTGATGCGCGAGTGCGGCGTGGTGGACCGTCTGAGCAAGACTGTCCAGAACGAGCTGATGAACATTGTCACCATCTTCCTGGGCATCTCTGTGGGCGCCACTGCTACGGCAGAGAACTTCCTGAACTGGCAGACCCTGATGATCCTGGCGCTGGGCGTCATTGCCTTTGGCTTTGGCACCGCTGGCGGCGTGCTGCTGGCCAAGGTGATGAATCTCTTCTCCAAGGAGAAGGTCAACCCCCTGATCGGTTCCGCCGGTGTGTCCGCGGTGCCCATGGCTGCCCGCGTGTCCCAGGTGGTGGCCCAGAAGTACGATCCTTCCAACTTCCTGCTGATGCACGCTATGGGCCCCAATGTGTCCGGCGTGATCGGCTCCGCTGTGGCGGCCGGTGTGCTGCTGGCCCTGTTCGGCGCTTGAGAAACGCTTTTTAGGCAAACATATCACAGGGAAAGGAAATGGCTTAAAAAATGGCAAAAAATCCCCTTAAGATTACGGATACCATCCTGCGCGACGCACACCAGTCCCAGGCTGCTACCCGCATGAAGATT